>Ga0209605_1001209_pt1 | contig 29826 bp, 27 predicted proteins | sample AD_UKC035_MetaG_FD_184408 | JGI IMG/M metagenome (GOLD analysis project Ga0209605, IMG submission 184408) | Active sludge microbial communities of municipal wastewater-treating anaerobic digesters from USA - AD_UKC035_MetaG (SPAdes) (version 2) | ecosystem: Engineered > Bioreactor > Anaerobic >...
TCATTTTGTGCTTAATCTCTAACCAACTTTGCCAGGGCCTCCAGTTCAGCCTGGCTGCTGAGCAGCATGTTGTTGTGGCGGGCAAATTCCAGCGCCTCTTGGGTGAAACCCAGCTTGGAGATAAACCAGGGTTTCGCTGACAGGCTGCGGGCATTGGTAGCTAACTTTTCGAGCTCTTTTTTGCCGCTCAGGCGGCCGCGCCACTTGATTTCCACCGCCCAGCGTTCGTGGTTCTCGGCCAGAGAATCCACTTGTACTTGTCCATCCGGGGATAGATAGGGCGCTACCCGCTCGAAAACCGGCAGCTTCACCGGGCTCTCCACGCCAAACAAGCGGCCATCCACTTCCTGCCCGTTGAAGGCTTGCAGCAGCTCACGCACCTGTGATTCTTTCGCCAGGCCCAATTCGTTGGCCACGCGTTCGTATTTCTCCATCAATTCAGCGACCAGGTTGCTCAAAACCTTCTGGCTGGGCATGCCGGTGAGCTGCAAGCCGGAATAGTAGTAGGCCACCCAAACCTGCAAGACCGGGTCGCGATAGCCGTAGGTTTTATCTTCGCGCTGCTCCACCAGGTCCACATCCGCCAGCCAGGTTAACACCTGGCGAATGCCCCCGCTGGGTCGCTTGAGGCGGGCGGCAATCTCGGTCAGCGTCATGCCAGCCGGTTCCTGGGCCAGCACCTGCAAAACGGCCTGGGGCATGGTCTCGCCGCGCACGCCCTGCAAGGACTGTTCCAAGACATAGCGGCACAGGTTGTAGATGCGCCCGGTGCTGCCCAGCGTTTCGAGGGTGAAAGCTTCTTGCACGGTGGCGGGCGACATGGGCTTGTGCAGCAACGAGACGTTCTCAATAACCCGCATGGCCGTGGCGTAGATATAGAACGGGTGGCCGCGCGTGACCTGGTACACAGCTGCCAGAACTTCACCCGGAACCGGATCAGCAAGCATCGAGAAACGCTTACGCGCCAGGGTGTCGCAATCTTCACGCCCAAACGGGCCAATGGTTTCCAACTGGAAATGGACGAACAGCGGCGAGGCGGCATCCAAGAAAATCCGCTCCATCAGGCCGATCATCGAGCCAGCAACGACATAAACCACACGTGACTGCGCCTGCAAGACCGCTCGAAAGAGCGCCAGCACGTCATGGATTTGGGGATAATTGTCCAGGGCCAGGATTTCGGGAAATTCATCCAGGATCAGTATGACCCGCTGGCCGGAGGCCTGAGCATAGACTTCGGGGGTGTTAAAGGCCAGCTCCAGCAGCAGGTGCTGGTCGGGCTTCTCTTTTTGCAGCTCCTGGTGCAGGCGGACAACATGCTCAGCGAATACGGCGCTCGCTTGTCCGAGCGCTCCCATCTGCCCGGCGGCGGCCAACTGGGCTGGTGCGTCAAAGAAGCTTTCCACCCGCTGGCGAAAATCGCCCAGCATCCAGTACAGCAGGTAGCCGACATACTGCACGGCGAAGCCCTCGGGCGTCAGCGCCAGGCGCGGCAGATCCATATACGCCAGGCGGCAGTCACTGGCGCTGGTAGCGCTTGCGCTTCCAGGCTGCAAATTGCGGCGCAGGAACTCTTTGAGCACCACGGTTTTGCCCACGCGGCGGAACCCGCTGAGCGCCAGGTGTTTGCGCACGCCCTGGGCCAGCAGGTCGCGGCTCAATCCCAATACAGCCAGGGTATGTTCGCGATTGGTGAAAAAACGCTGCTCTTCTTCGGGGTAGATGTAATCCAACATGGCGGCCTCCGCAAAATACTAGCCAAATGACATACTAGCTATATGGCTAGTATAGCAGAAAAGTTGTGAGACGGCCAATAGTTTTACCTTTTACTACGTCCAATTGGCTCATGTTGAGCAAGCCAGACGCGGCTCTCTTGCCGGACCTCTGCAGGGAGGTATTTTGATTGCGCCCTATTTTCATGCAGTGATCTCAGGGTATCTTCATCGCTGCTAGCTCGTGCAGTCAGACCCAGATAGTCGCGAAAGCCATTCACATCAAGGGAATAACAGATCGATTCGCGTAAAGCCTGATCTTCCAGATACTCTTGCCGGGTATCCATTCTCCCCCATGGGTTTGCGGGATCCTCACATGCGCCAAGAAGTACAGTGAAGCCAGTCTCTACTTCTTGATATCCATAGCGCGCACGGCTGATTTTCTTATCTTTGAACTGGCGGAAGATAGCGCTCTGGTCCCAGGTTTTCTGGGCCTGTTCTGAGGCGGCGGCCTCCTGGTAGTAAGTCGTGATCGATTTAAACAGGTACCATCCAAACTCGATGTCAACGGGCCTCTCAATCTCAAAATGATCAAAGTCCAGGTTGAGTGCAGCAGCCAGCTTGGCAGGGGAGAGATAACGCTTATCGTACTGAAGGGTGTCGCCGCAAGATAATTCCATTGTTTTATAGTCAATTGGCGCTGCATATACTTCAACAATGATCCGGTAAGTAATACGCTCTGGTTCCAATGCGGCTGGTTCGATCCAGAAGGGGCCGCCGATGAGCTGCTGTTTCAGACTGACACGTGCAGCCTCCCTTTGTTCAGCGGGCAAACAATACGGCTCAGGCTCTGGCGGCGGCGGTTGACATGCCAGGTCAACTATTTCTTTCTCCACCCAGTCCACTGCCTGCTCCAGTTTTGCAAAATGATTGTATTTTCCTACTCTGTCTGGATATTGCACTTGGCTGGACCAGTACACGAGGTGCTTCTCTAAACAAACACGGCCTTCAACCTGTTGGTGGTAACAAATCCAATGGCTCTCACTCTGGCGTTCCCAGGTAAAAGGCCTGGCTTTGAAATCGAACTTGGCTTCTTCGCTTTGGCGAGAAGACTTGATCAGCATGTCGTAAACTTGCATCAGGGCTTCACTGGCGCGCTTCTTCTCCTGTTCGGCCATTTCTTTGAGGCGCTGTTCGTTTGTTTGCAGAAATTCAATCAGTTCTGGGCCTGCCTCTGGCGGTAAGTGAACCCTTTCCTCATCTACCACTTCTGTAGATTGGTCAATCTCACCGGTCGTTTCTGGCTCTGTTTTTTTACGGCGCCCTCGGGGTGGCACCTGCATATGTATTTTATGCACCTGTTTGGTAATTGAAATCCCCTCGACCTTCCAGCTATCTTGGGATACCAATTTGCCCAATAACGCCAGCGCTTCCTGCCCAGATAAACGCTCCATCCTTTTCTCTGCGCTGTTCCACACAATGAGGCCCTGTTCTTGCCAAAGACTGATCTGATGCGGATTGAACCACTCAGGGCTGCCTTGTGGCCTTTGATCTCGTTTCAAGCGTTCGTAACTTGGGCTTGGGTTAAATTTTAGACCCCATAGTTTCTCGGGCTCAGGCATATCATCATTTCCTCACAAGATGATTGGGGTAATTAAATCTCGCCTTTGTACGCTGAAGTCCAGCCGAACAAGGCGCGCCATTTCTGGCAGGGGTTGAACTTGAACACCCAACTTTCGCGTTCTGGGCGTACAAAGAAACCGCCAAAACCCTTGAGCGTGACGCCCTGGCCGCGCTTGATCGCCTGGTAGATTTCATCCAGAAAAGCATCTACCACCTTATCCACTGTCTCCACATCCTGGCCGGTGCGTTGAGCAACCAGGCGAACCAGTTCTTCTCGTTCGATGCGATCAGACATCTTCGTCTCCGTCTTCCGTCCACAATAGCTTCAACCGCTGCTCAAAACCGCCGCGTTTTGCGCGGCGTTGCTCTTGAATTTGTTGAACCTTTTCTGGGGATATGTGCCAGGCTGCCAGCAAAGCTGCAATCACTTCCTGCAGATCAGCCAGCTCAGTGATCAACTCATCAGGCGCAGCCTGGCGCGCTTCCTGGGCTTCCTCAACTAGCTTCTGCAGCAGCGCCTGGCGATATTCAGCCTCCGACATGGTTTCGATGCCACACTGCTTGCCACCAGATCGGATAATTTCGGGGATACGATCTCGCACCAGTTTGTTATAGTCGCGGCGCATGGTTCACCCCGGGCGAAAAACATTCTGATGATGCCAATCCAAAGCTTCCACGTGCGGCCACAACACCTGCTCTGCCGGGCCGATGATGGAGCGGCCTTGAAGGGTCAGCAGATGGCCGGGAACGTTCTGGGTGATGCGCAGCTCGCCCGAGAGCAGCACCAGGTACCTGGCCGAGACGCCCAGCAGGCCCTGGTCAAATGTCCAATGGCACAGACCGCACATGGCCATGCCGTTGTGGGGATCGTCATCATGGCTGATGCTCCAGGGGATGATGTGGCCGGCATCTACCGCCGTGCGGCCATCAGAAGTCAACATGCGTACCCCGCAGAAGGCGCAGCGATGATCGTAGATACGCACCACCGCCCGGCGGAAGCCCTGGTCACGCACGATTGGCTGGTAAGCGTCATCTTCGCCAGGCGTTTCTTTGACTTGCTTGCGGGCCTGCTCGATCAGGTGCTGGCTATAAACGAATGCCTGCAAGTTGATCTCACCCAGTGCCAGCAAACCCGAATGATATTCTGGAGCGAAGTAGGTCTGGATCAGGATTGTACGCAGGGCATTGCGGGTTTCGGCGGTTTGGAGCAATTGAAATAACTCATCATCCAGGCGCGCCCCCAGGATCAGCTTGCCCAATTGCCGGAGCGTATCTACCTGCCGGGTAGCCTGGAGTGCAGCTTCCTGGCCAGGCTGCGGCAGCAGATGCCAGAAGCCGCTGGAACGCAGATGGAAGAAGGGCAAGGCCAGGTTGCCACGCCGTTCGGGAAGCACCTTCGACCAATAAGTGGCAAATAACTCGCCCAATTCGGGCGTGATCTCGATCAAATTGTTGGTGATGCGGCCCTGGGCAAATAAATCCTGCACCGAGAGCAGCAAGATCGGCTTGTGCGGCGCCTGGTCCTGGGTCGCGGCCGTCCAGCCACCGGTGCGGTCGGTGCGCAGATGGGAGAATTTGTGTAAATAATGGGGGAGGTAATTGCCTATTGCCACGATCGTCTCGCAAATTTTCCGCTAATCAAAAACTTTCTTTAGCCAGTTACATAAGCGATCTTCAATCGAGAGTTCAATCTTATTCACCACAGAAACTACAGCTATACCCAGAAATTGATTAGCCAAATTAAACAGAAATGCAATCAGCAATACCGCAAACAAGGCAATCTTTGGCCATCCACTTGTAAGCTGACTAGACAATCCCTGCTGAAAAAGATCAAAAGGGAATGAGAGGATAGCGCCGCCTAATAAGAGGATCAATGAGCCAAACCGAATTAATGTAGCTATGCTTTTAGCAAAACGATGAGCGATATTCCTTCTCTTCTCAAGCCTTTTATCTTCCTGGAGCTGGTGATTTCTCACAAGTTGGTATTTCTCATTCTCGGTTTCTATTCTTTTTCCTTTTTCATCTTCCAGTAACTTATCAGCTTCTTCAGTAATTTTATGGCGCGCTCGTTCTAGAATCTGAGGAACAGTGCCATCAGTGATCGCATCAGGGTTGCCCAAACTGACTTCCATTAGGGTAGTTCGAACTTCCGAGGAATATCGCATGAAGAAATAATCTTCTTGAGACAATGGGCTCTGTTTTTCGAGCTTTTCAATCTCATCTACCCATTTCGCCATCAACGCATCACTAGGTTGAACGGCAGCATAACAATCGGCAATGACCCTTTGAGTAGGCAAAGCAGGTGCCTGCATAGGAGTTTTTAACCATACAAGATTCGTGAGCGTATAATCCGTCAAACATGGCGGCAATGTGTTGGGATCATTTTCCTTAAAGTAGTAAGCTTGCGACGTTGACGCCAAAGTGTTGCTTGTTGTAACAAAAATCGCCTCGCTATCTTCAATATTGAAATGCATCCTTCCCTTTCTTAGTCGAAAGATGGCAGCAATAGAGTCAACATCTCGAGCAATCGCATCTTCTTTAGGGGAACTCATGCCCGCTTTCAAAGTTTCAGAAAAACCTTTTTCGTCAATCACGAACTTATGATCGCTATAATCTGGTTTGTCCAACACTTTGATTCGCAAATACTCTAAGTTTCTTTCTAACTTTGAAATCAAAAGTTGAACATCCGACTGCGAATACCCTCTTGATGTGAAGTATTGAACACTCCTCCCAAATGGACTTTCATCACACATACCCAGTTTTGACGAACAGGCGAATAATATTCGTTCAATCTCTTCTAGGGTATGGCGGAAACAGTAAAGTTGAGCACCATTTATGTAAAGTAAATCCAGTAACTCCAAACTCGGGGCGCACATCTCTTCACCGCTATATCCAAGAGCGTAGATAATAAAAGATGTATCGAAAAAGAATTTAGTTTTTTGGAATTTCCTGTTAATGTTTTGCGGGTCTGGCAAATACAAGGCATTCACAATCATATAACCCACAAACAATGTTTCAAGGTAGCTGAGCATTTGTGGATTAGTCTTGTGAATATGATTGATGTAGTCCGAGATGATTAACTTATCCTGTTTGTTCAATCCTGGAACATTCGGGATAATTGTGTCGGCCGGATCCGTTCGGAAAATCGTTACTTGATTAAATCCGATGAAGGCGAGCAATATATCCTCGGCATCACGCTCTGAGAGAGCAACCCGGTACTTTTCGGATGCGAAACGGATGATGTCATTTATCAAGGCCGAATAAAATCGCAATACTTTCTGTTGAGTGGCGCTAAAAGAAACATCATCGAGCTTCGCAGGGTTTCGATACATAACATGATTATTGAGTGTGACCATGCCTTTCTTGCGGAGCCGGCTGATCAAGGCTTTGGTGACTTGAAGAGGAATTCGTAATCCAAACTTTTTGAGAATACATTCTTGTAAGGCTTGATTAGATACTACATCATCAGGGAAATCTTTTAAACACTCAGATGCAAAAGGGACAAAATTGTCGAGAAAACTGCTTCTCTTAACATCCCAATTTGTTTTTAGAAAGGCAAGACTTACAAGAGTGGTGTTTGACATTGGATACCCTGTCCTGTTTTACTTACTCAGCCCAATCTTTAGCGATTAACTCGGCTTGCTCCAGTACCGTCTGGGTGGCCTTTTCCTGCTTATCGGGCGGGTAACCGTGCTTGCGGAGAATGCGCTTGACCATCACGCGCAGCTTGGCGCGCACCGATTCTTTGACTGTCCAGTCGATGGTGACGTTGTTGCGTACCATCATCACCAGCTCGCGGGCTATCGTTTTCAGGGTGTCGTCGCCTAATACCATCACTGCGCTATCGTTGACTTCCAAAGCATCGTAAAAGGCAATCTCATCCTCTGTCAGGCGCAGCGTTTCGCCGCGTTGATCAGCCTGGCGCATGTCTTTGGCTAGAGCAATCAACTCTTCGATGACCTGAGCAGTTTCGATGGCACGGTTTTGATAAGCGCGAATGGTGCGCTCCAACATTTCAGCAAAGGAACGAGATTGCACCAGATACTTGCGGGAACGGGTCTTGATCTCGTCGTTGAGCAGTTTGCGTAGGAGTTCAACCGCCAGATTGCGTTGCGGCATGTGCTGGACTTCGGCTAAGAATTCATCCGAAAGGATGGAGAGATCTGGCTTTTTCAAGCCGGCAGCAGCAAAAATATCAATCACCTGGTCAGAAGCCACGGCGCGGGAGATGATTTGACGGATGGCGTGATCCATATCTTCAACGGTTCTCCCACTATCACCGGTGGATTTGGCAACTGCCGCTCTCACAGCCTGGAAGAAACCGACATCGTCGCGGATCACAATAGTTTGAGTATGCGGCACAGCCAGGGCAAAAGCTTGTGAGAGTTCAGTGACGGCTTTCAGCAGGCGGTTCTTGCCATCTTCCTGAGCCAAGATATGCTCCTGCGCGGCTGGCAGCAACGCCAAGCGCTCTGCTGGTAGCCCTCTTATCCAAGCAGACCAGTTGAAATGATAGAACAATCCACGACAAATCTCGTACTTTTCCATCATTACGGCAACAGCCTTTTCTTGATCTATTGCCGTCTCGCCGGTGCCGCCACTGGCAGTATAGTCTGCCAGAGCCTGGCGCAATTGGTCGGCCAATCCCAGGTAATCTACAACTAGACCACCAGGTTTGTCTCGAAAAACACGGTTGACTCGTGCAATCGCCTGCATCAGGCCATGACCACGCATAGGCTTGTCCATATACATCGTATGCAGGCAGGGCACATCGAATCCGGTCAGCCACATATCGCGTACGATAACAACTTTGAACAAATCTTTGGGATCCTTGAAGCGTTTAGCCAGGTCTTCACGCCGCGCCTTGCTGCGAATATGCGTTTGCCATTCGAGCGGATCGGAGGCAGAACCTGTCATCACGATTTTGACCATGCCGTGCAAGTCGTCTTCGGAGTGCCATTCCGGGCGCAAAGCGATGATAGCGTTGTACACCTCCACGCAAATGCGGCGGCTCATGCAGACGATCATAGCCTTGCCGTCCATCACTTCCAATCGCTGCTCAAAGTGGTGCAGGAAGTCGTCGGCGATTAGGTGAACACGCTTTTCGGCACCAACCACTGATTCGAGTGCTGCCCATTTGGATTTGAGCTTCTCTTTTTGTTCCAGTTCCTCACCCTCGGTGACTTCCTCAAATTTCCTGTCCAAATGGGGCTTTTCGCGCTCATCGAGTTCGAGTTTAGCCAACCGCCCCTCATAGTAAATGGGGACAGTGGATCCATCTTCAACTGCCCTACGAATATCATAAATACTGATGTGATTGCCAAAGACAGCGCGAGTATTTCGATCGTTTTGTTCTATAGGCGTGCCCGTAAAGCCAATAAACGATGCATAAGGTAAAGCATCGCGCATGTGGCGGGCATAACCATCAATAAAGTCGTACTGGCTGCGGTGAGCTTCATCAGCTATGACAATGATATTCTGCCGTTCAGAAAGAGGATCAACTTCAATTTCCCCCCTTACATTAGAAGGTGGCAGAAATTTCTGGATTGTGGTAAAAATCACTCCCCCAGAAGCAACCTTTAATAACTGGCATAAATGATCATGGCTATCGGCCTGTACCGGAATTTGACGAAGCAGATTATGACAACGCGAAAAAGTATCAAAAAGCTGGTTATCCAAATCATTACGATCGGTAATGATTACCAGAGTGGGGTTTTTCATTGCTGGGTGAAGGATTACACGACCAGCGTAAAAGGCCATTGTCAGGCTTTTGCCAGAGCCTTGGGTATGCCAAATCACGCCGATTCGCCGGTCTCCTGGAATACTTTTAGCAACTCTTCTGGCGTAGTATCCTTCACGGCCTTCGGCTATTATCCTTTGCCCTGTTTCTTGAGACGCACGCAGTGTCTCATCAACAGCCACATTAACCGCATGATATTGATGATAAGCAGCCATCTTCTTAGCCACCTGTCCACCGCTTTCTTCTTCGAAAACAATAAAGTAGCGGAGCATATCAAGAAAACGACGTTTCTCAAACACCCCACGAATAAGAACTTCAAGTTGTGGCTTACTAGGTGGGGCTAATTCCTCTCCTTCTATAGTTTTCCATGGCATAAACCGTTCTCGGTCGGCAGTGATTGTGCCTATTCGTGCATCAATGCCATCGGATATGACTAAGGCTTCGTTATAAACAAATAAGGACGATATTTGGAGTTTGTAGGTTTGAAGCTGATTGAAAGCTGCCCATATCGTGGCAGCCTCATCTGTGGGGTTCTTAATCTCGAAAACTGCTAGAGGCAGGCCATTGATAAAAACCACAATGTCTGGGCGTCTGTTAATATTTGCTTCTACCACTGTGAATTGATTGATAACTAACCAAGAGTTATTCTCTAGATTGTCAAAATCAACGAGTCTAACTTTATCACCAGCGATAGATCCATCGGAACGTTGGTACTCGACTTCGATGCCGTCCACTAACATTTTATGAAAATTGCTATTGTTGACCACCAATGAGGGCGATATTGGTCGATGCACTTTTCGCAGAGCATCTTCTAGAGCTTCTAAGGGGACCTGTGGATTCAGCCGTTTGATGCTATCTATCAAAATGAAATCCAGATATACCTCTTCGTAACGCTTTCGGTACAAATTTGAAGAGTCGGGAGAAATTTGAGCCCCATTTTGTACATCGTAACCTAAATTACTAAAGAGAGTTAAAACGAACTCTTCTACAAATTGTTCTGTAATCATGTCATCTTCCTCATGCCTGGCAGGTCACACATCTACGACAATTTCTTTGTTGACAATACGTTCAAGCTGTTGCCGAAGTATTTCAAGAGGATTTGTGCTTAGGCGGCCAATAGCTCTGGTAAGTGATCTTCGAACGGCTTGTTCATCCAGGCCGGTTCTTTGAGCCAGTTCGTAAGAAAGCGAGTGAAAGGCGAACATGGTAGACAACATGCCCACAAAAGCGCGTGTGGTGCGCACATCTTCCCCCAATTCTTCGGAAAGCAACCGACATCCTTCATCGCTGGAAAGTTGAGCCAACATCCACCGCTCAGGTGGCTCTGCCCCTGGTAATTTTATCCGGCTAACTTTAGCATTGATTTCATCAAGGGTGGGGGCGTCAAACTTGCCTAACCATTCTTTCGTTTCAGCATTATTTACATCACCATCCCATACAATCACTGGAATGTGAGGCCACCCTGCTTTCAAATGCGCTTCTGCGTAACCTAAAAGCTTAGATTTTGCGCCAAACACCATTTTTAGCCGTCTTCTGAAATCGCCAGAAACAGCCTGTCGAATTAGGCTTTCGGCCACATCATCTTCACAAAACACAATAATATCTGGTTCTACCTGGGTAGAAATACTGGTTAGAATTTCTTGCAGTGCGGGGGCATCTACGGTCTGGTGTGTCAAGCCATCAGGTTTGACTAAGCAGAGAAACTCACTTGGACAAGCGGTCAACAAGTCTAATGAATGGGTTGTGAGTATGATTTGGAATCTTTTCTCAAGGCATATCTCGACGAGGTGCTTGGCAAATTTCGGAATAGCCACTGGATTTAAGCCAACTTCTGCATCTTCAATCAACACTAAACTTTCCGGGACTGCTGATTGCAGCAGGCGAAATATTTCAACGCCTGTTTCTTCCCCTGTGCACATGTTAAAGCTGGTATAAGCTTGCGCCGTAGAGCAAGTACGTATCTCGAACCCAGATGAAACTTGCCAGGCCGCATCTGTGTAATCCCTACTCATCATATCCCGCAGTCGCGCAAGGTGCCTTTCATCAAGGGGTTTCTGATCATCCCAAGCGGGGTTCTGCCGGAAATGATTTACAACGCTTGATTTTTCCCAAGCAGGTATAATCCTGGAAAGGCCTATAAAAATCACGGGACGAGTAAACGGTGGAACATTATAGCTGCGCGCGGCTCCATCAAAAGTGAGAGCATCTGCAATATTGAGGTAGCTCCAAGAAGCGGAAAAATCGTGAAATGGTTGGGCCTGGTTAATCTCGATGAACAGGTCATCGAACTGAGCAATAGATTGAAAGCCCAGGCGACATAAAGATAGAATCGTGCTCTTCCCACAGCCATTACTGCCACAAAGTACCGTAATGGGCCTATCGAGATTCAATGCGAGGTTCTTAATTCCTCGGACACCGTCGCCGCCCCGAATGGTTAGAGAACCCAGGCGTGGCAATTTATAAGCTGCCGCGATTTTCCATCGCTCAATGAGACTTTGTTCTGCCTGAGAGAGTCTTATCCCTGGCATAATTTTCCTCGATGATCAAATCTCATTCTCAAAACCTTCGAGTTGGATTTCACCACTCATTAATTTCGGCAATAGTGTGTTGCTTATGACAGCGAGGGTGCGTGACTGCTCATCATTAGCTCTGATTTGCCCCATAATAGATCTAGCAAAATCGCCAAACTGGATCGCTAACTCAACCGGCGGAACTGAAATTTCAAAAGTATCAAAACATGAGGCGGGCGTGCGCTGGCGTCCACTCGTGCCAGTCATATTTTGAATCGCATGGTTTCTTACGCTATCACTTCGAGCAAGATAATAACCATATTCAGGCGGTACAGGCGGTTTAGGTCTTAAAATAATGTATTCTGTTGAACCCCAACCTATCTGTCCTTCTGAGAGAAAATCGACAAAAGCTGTTTTGCCATTCTCCAAACAAGGTGTAATTCTGGCTAGCAAAGTATCGCCATTTGTAAATTTAGTACCTGAACCAAAAGGACGGTCAACCCATTGAATTGCTCTGTGGCCTTGTGTTGGCATATTTGCCATATCAAGATATGGGGCAATGTCGCCTTTTCTCAAGGAACGTGATGGATTAACTTCAATTATCTCTGGTAAAGGCAATATATCCCACCCCTCCGCTTCTGGATTAACTAAAAACCACTCATTGAACAGTGCATACGACATGGCTTCGAGTGACACATTCATACACCGGTTTAGTTCGATTTTGTCATCAAGAGCACCAAGAATACGCGCAATGATGCGCTGCTCTGGCAAAGAAGGAACATTACACAATAGCTTGGCCAATTGGTCGCGAGAAACATTAGGAAATGTTGAGCCTGTTGCTCCTGCTAGCAATTCATCAAGGTGATATTCTAGAGTTGCCCTCAAAAAATGTTGGTACTCTGAGCCTGCTCGGTGACGCAAGGCGGCGATTCCGCGCCCAATTGCATACTTCCGATCCGCCCAATTCATGCGGCCAGTAGTTGAACCCCGAACACAAAATAAAACATCTTTTGGAAGGGCCAGCTTCTTTGGTTCTGTAGTAAATTGGGCAGGCACAGGATGATGGCCGCCAAATTCTGTTGGGCCATTTAACAATGGCAAACCATCCCCATAATAATTACAAGTTTCTCCGGGTGGGGATTGCCCCATTTCAATCCTGGCTATATTATCTAATTTAACTTGTTGCCATTCACCCCCCATAGCCTAATCTCCGTAAGTTCGCACGAATAGCTTGCTCTAGTCTTGCACTTTCTATCAACTGCGAGTCCAGCAAAGCTGTCAACCTCGCCATCTTTTGTTCAAAAGGTTCGTCGTCTTCATCAATTTCAGCCGCTCCTACATAACGCCCTGGCGTCAGCACATAGTTCTGAGTGCGGACTTCCTCCAAAATGACGGATTTACAAAAACCTGGAATATCCTGGTATTCCCCGGTATTATTTTCTCCACGCCAAGCATGGTAAGTATTTGCTATAGTGGCAACATGATCGAGCGTCAAGTCACGATGAATGCGATCCACCATCCCGCCTAATTTTCGGGCGTCAATAAATAATGATTGTCCGCGACGATCGCGAAAGCGGCCGTTTTTTTTATTTCGGGCGACGAACCACAAACAAACTGGTATGGGCGTCGAGTAAAAAAGCTGTCCTGGAAGAGCAACCATACAATCTACTAGATCATCTTCGATAATTGCTTTGCGGATTTCGCCCTCTCCAGAAGTATTACTTGACATGCTTCCATTGGCCAACACAAAACCAGCTAATCCAGTGGGGGCTAGATGGTGAATGAAATGCTGCACCCAGGCAAAATTCGCATTATTTACCGGTGGCGCGCCATATTTCCAGCGCGGATCTTCTCGTAGGCGCTCCCCCCCCCAATCGCTCATGTTAAATGGGGGATTGGCGAGAATATAATCGGCTTTTAAATCGGTGTGCAAGTCACGATGGAAAGAATCGGCAGGTTCAGCACCCAGGTTGCTATCAATGCCACGAATTGCGAGGTTCATCTTGGCAAGCCGCCAGGTGGTGTAATTAGACTCTTGCCCATACACGCTGATGTCGCCGATTCGCCCTCCATGCGCCTCAACAAATTTTTCGGATTGCACAAACATACCGCCCGATCCACAGCAAGGATCAAAGACTCGACCTCGGTACGGCGCTAACATTTCCACCAATACGCGCACCACGGAACGTGGAGTGTAGAACTCCCCCCCTTTTTTTCCCTCAGCACTGGCAAATTGAGAGAGAAAATACTCATATACACGGCCAAGAATATCTTGAGAACGACTTTCTTTATTACCTAAACCAATTGTACCGATCAGATCAATCAGCTCACCCAATCGTCGCTTATCTAATGTTGGGCGAGCATAATCTTTAGGTAAAACCCCTTTAAGAATCGGGTTATCTCGTTCAATAGCGGTCATCGCATCATCGAGTAGCCGACCTATTGTGGATTGCTTGGCGCTTGCTTGTAAGTGATGCCAACGTGCCTCGGTTGGCACCCAGAAAACATTTTCAGCCCGATATTCGTCAGGATCTTCAGGGTCTGCACCATCAGTAACCTGAGTGAGTAGACGGGTGTGTTGTTCATCAAAAGCATCCGAGATATATTTAAGAAACATCAACCCTAGAACCACGTGTTTATACTCAGCTGCGTCCATGTGCCCGCGCAGCTTATCGGCGGCCAGCCAGAGAGTGGTTTCAAATCCCAGGTTCGCGCCGTTGGTTGCAGATTTTGTGTTTTGCGCCATTACGTCTCCCAGTTCCAACAAAAATGGTTCAATCTGTGAACCAGACAATCGAGAAGGTTTCCCTTAATTATACGACGTGTTTTATGAGGCTTATCATACTTCAGAAGACTTGTTATGCGAATAGTTGCCAGGTGATGTGTTCACACAAGAACAGTTGTATGGTTTGTTAACCAGGTGGGGCAAAACGCCAAAAGGGGTTAGAATCGGGCTATGGCACATAAAAAAGGCGACCTCAACCAACAGTTCAAGCAGATCTGGTTGCGCTTCAATGCCAATATCGGCGCGCTTTGGATTTTTAGTCACGAGATTGCCCGTCTGGCAGGGGATTGGGACAAGCAACTGGTGCATAAGATGGCTGAGGAAATCGCCGATCTTTTTGGCGATGATCTTGCAGAGGTCGAAAAGGATATCAGCGAATTTATTCCTTCAGCTGATACGTTGGAAGTCGAGCCAGACTATCGGGAAAATGCCAGCGCCCGAGAAATCATTGAGGCGTTTCAGTCAGGCGAATTCAAACAGCGGGCGTTACATTGGCTGTATGAAAACCCCAACAAAGGTTTTCAATTGCTGGATGTGATGAACTCTGCCTTTGAACAGCCGCCTGCAAATGGGATCATCCTGCGCCGCAGCGTTTTGGTCAGCCTGGTCGGTTTCCTGGAATTGCTGGTTCAAGATTTATACACAGTGTATTACGCCAGTAAGGACGCTGCCAGTGAAGACAGCCTGGCCAAGAAAGCGAAAGGCGGCGGCTGGAAAAACCGCCTTGAATTCTTCAACACACTTGGCGTGGATGTTGGCTTGTTTGGCAGCACGCTGGATGAGATCGTAGAGATTGCCCAGCGCCGGAACCTGATCGTGCATAAAGATGGGGTGATTGATCGGGGCTACCTGGATAATGTCTCCCCCAGTTACGTGCAAGCAAAAGGCTTTGTCGCCGGGCAGCGGCTATTGGTTCCAACTGCTTACCTGGAGCGGGCGCTTGAAATGGTGCATTTTTTGGGCGCGGCATTACATCAATTGTGTTGGCGCAGTTGGTGCAATGCTCCACATAAGAAAGCGGATGATCTCTACCATGCGCTCATCTTTTCGGCACTACGGCATGAACGTTATCCAATGGTGGTCTTATTGAATAACTTTGCCGATCACCTGAGCCTTGGCAAAGACGCCCGCCTGGCATCGTGGGTTAACCATGCCATCGCGCAGCGCGAGATGAATCAAAAGGCAGAAGTACAACAAATGATTACGCTGCTAAAGCGCTCTCGCCCAAATTGGAAGATCAAAATCGCGATTGCAGCTCTATCTGATGATGATGCCAACACTCGCTTGCTGCTAAAGCGCGCTGGTGAACAAAACAAACTCCGCAATATTTCTAAAGATTGGCCGTTGTTTAAACCCCTGTTTGGCCAAGCCTGGTTTGAAAATGCCTTCAAGGTGGAGCAAAATCCCCCGCGCAGAAAACAGCGCTGAGTTCATACAACGCAAATTCTGTGAATGGTTGGCTTAAACATTTACTCATCTCGCATGCAATTCTGCACCGCGGGAATAATCAACCTTTGCAGCATCTCGTCCATTTCCTTGGGGGAATACGGCATTTTATTATCCAACCACCAACGCAGCATCGTCACAAACGTGCCGGCGATAAATTGTGCAAGCACCGGGAGCGGCACCGCGGGCTGCCGGCCCTTGGGCAGGCGAGCCTGAAGGTCAGTGATCAGCTTCTGGCTCCAATATTCCTGACCCTTCTCGAAGAATAATTCCAAACCGCGCCCGCGCACCATGCCCCTAAACAGGTCTTGGTGCTCCTGCACATGCTCAAACAACTCTTGCGTGGGCAGCAGGCGCGTCTCGCCGGTTGCAGATGGCTTAGTTACCATCCCGCTCAAGATTTGCATCAGGCGCATCAGCCCGCTGACCATCAGGTCTTCTTTGTCCTGGTAGTGAGCGTAGAAAGTGGAGCGTCCCACGTCAGCCCGGTCAATGATGTCTTGCACCGTAATGTCGTCGTAACGTTTTTCTTGCATCAACGCCATCAAGGCCTCGTGCAAAATGCGCTGGGTGCGCTGGCTGCGGCGGTCGGTCTTTAGATTGGCCATCACACTGCTCCATTCCTGTACAGTTCTTGGGATTTTGTTCGATACTGAACTTTTCGCTCCGTTTGTTGGTTGACGGCAGGCTGAAACAATCTTATACTCACTACCGAACATCTTGTTCAGTAACGAACACATTATACACCTTGAATTGACAGGAGAAAAGGATTATGCACTCCCATTCCCATGATAACCCTGCACAGACAGAAGGACGTCTGATCCGCTGGGCATCTTCCTATGATTTCTTGACGAACATCTTAACTTTGGGACAAGCCAACCGCTTACGTAAGCTGACGATTGGCCATGCCCAGCTCAAGCCCGGCCAAGCAATTCTCGATGTCGGTTGCGGCACAGGCGCTGTGACCATCCCCGCCAAGCAACGCGTTGGCGCGACCGGAAAAGCCGCCGGCATTGACCCCGCTCCAGAGATGATCGCCGTCGCCCAGCACAAGGCCCAGCGTAAGGGCCTGGAGATTGATTTTCGGATTGGTGTGATCGAAGCCTTGCCGTATCCAGATGCCTCTTTCGATGTGGTCACTTCAAGCCTGATGATGCACCACCTGCCAGAACAGTTACAGGTCAAGGGCCTGGCTGAAATCTACCGTGTGCTCAAACCGGACGGGCGGTTGTTGATTGCCGATCTGCTCGGCCCCAACGCATCGTCCGGCCAACATATCTTGAATGCGCTGGCGATGCACCGCGGCCTCAAGGTAGGTGTAGAAGATCTGCGGGAAGCTATCAAAGGAGCCGGGTTTCAAGAGGTGACGCTGCTGGACCAGCGATTCTTTATCATCGGCTTCGTGCGCGCGACAAAAGCCATAGCCTGAGGCGTATCAAGTATTAATCTTACGAGCCCCAGGCGGCTGTTAGAATCCCTGGCATGCATATCTAAACCCTGAACAAATGGCAACACGATCATGATTTTACAGTCGAAGCGAATGCCGATACCTGCGACGCGGCCATCATCATTTCATTGGTGACCCACTCCCGCGGCCGATGACCCATTACCGCAGCTTGTTGACCAACCTGCCTGCCCTGGCGCACGTCACGATTGAGGTCAATGTCCGTGAGGATGAGGATGTTTGTCAGAAAGCCGCCCACTGGCTTCCTCAAGCCCATAATCCCGTCATCATCCTATTGCCAGGTACTCGTTTCTTTGAAAATGGCTGTAGTCAGTAAGATGCAACGATTGGCGACCTCTTGGGGTGAGTAAGGTCTTCCCTGTTCAAGCCACCAGGTAATGGTTTCTACCAGCATGGTGGCTAACAAGTTGGGGATAAACTCATCCGCAGCCGGGTAGATCGGTCGCTCAGGTAGGGCAAGGCGCCCGAGACCTTTGATCAGGTCAATCAACGAGGCGCGCATCTTCAACACGAACCAGGAACTGCCCTTCCGTCCGAGCAAGGCGCGATAGAGCCGTTCGTATTCGGCAATATGCTCGAAAAACCTTACCCAAACCTGCGAAGAATGAGCGGTATCTGGCGCTGAGACGGCATCGAATAAAGCCTGCATCGCTTCTGCGAAAATCTGCTCGACCAGGGCATATTTATCCTGGTAATTGCGATAGAACGCGGCCCGGCTGACCATCGCTCGTTCTGTGATCTCTCCCACAGTCAGCGCGTCAAAACCCCGTTCCTCAATCAACTCAATTAACGCTTCTCGCAGCAGTTTTTGCGTTCGGCGTACGCGCAGGTTGTTACCTGATTGAGACATATTTCGCTCCTTGTCTCTTTTGAGACAAATTTCCAGGGTTGGGCCTTGTTTCTCCAGGCTGGTTTGATTATACTGGAAATCAGACAAGACAACTCATATGATACAGTTTGTATCATTCCTAACGATTTGTCAACCCATTTGAGATTGAGCCAGGCAAGCTGGCCCTGTAGAACCGGAGGATAAAATGGCACAAAACGATGTGACTCCTAAAGAAGTCGATCTCGATCAACTATACAAGAGCCAAATGGAAAAGGCGGCGCCCACTTACGACAAGCTCATGAAAAGAATGACTTTCGGGCGCGAGCGCGAGTTGCGAGAAACGACCGTGAATCTGGCTGGTGTGAAATCCGGAGATTGTATCCTTGAAGTAGGCTGCGGTACAGGCACATTGACACTTGCCGCCAAGCGACGAGCAGGGTCGTCAGGCAAAGTGTTTGGAATTGATGTCATACCGCAAATGATCGAGCTCAGCCAGCGCAAGGCAGCCCAGGCTGGCGAAGAAATCACTTTCCAATTAGCAAGCATCGATGATATTCCCTTTCCCGCAAATCATTTTGATGTCGTGATGTGCAGCTTTATGATTTTTCACATGTCTGAAAAGACGAGGCAAAAGGGAATTGCGGAGATTTTTCGCGTTCTCAAGCCCCAAGGACACTGGCTGGTGCTGGATAGCGCTACGCCTACCCGACCCTGGCTCAAAACTTTCGTGAAGATGATATCAGACGGCGAACTGCCCCCCGATCTGCGGGTACTGCGCCCATTGATGGAGTCTTGTGGCTTCTCTGATATAGAAATAGCTCCGGTAAAATTTCGATTGTTAGGGTTCTCGCCTCTCACTTTCGTGCGTGGCATAGCGCAAAAGAGTTGAACTGCCCCATGAATTTCTGTGAACGCGATGAGGCAGACGGTGAGTGATGTGTTAGCGGCCTACGAATAAAGAGCGTCGGAGGCATGATCTTTGTCACATTGCAGAGGGGGAGAAAACGTGATAACATATCCCCTATCCCCCCATAGGGGATATGTTATCACACAAGAAGGATTCTTTCGCTCTATGGAAAACCAGATGACCACCTCATCAATCGAATGCGCCGACTGCCGCGTCAGCCGCCCCAGTTTCTTCGCTCGTTATCGCGATTTCTTACTCTCGCGCGATACCCTGCTCACCTTTGCCAACGTTGTCTTGCTGCTGGCAGGCTTTATCGTCTCGCTGCTCGGCGCGCCGGATGTGGGCAAGTGGCTGTATCTGGCTGCCGCCATCATCGGCGGGCTGCCGCTCTTTCTTTTCGCAGCTAAAGGCCTGTTCCTGCGCGGCGACATCACCGCCGGGGTAATGGCTTCCACGGCCACGATTGCTGCCATCGTGGTGGGCGAATACGCCGCAGCAGCGCTGGTTGTTTTCATGATGTCGGTGGGTGAATGGTTAGAAAACTTCACCATTGCCCGCGCCGACAGCGCCTTGCGGGACCTTTCCAAGCTCGTTCCAGCCCAGGTGATGGTGCGCCGCGATGGGCAGGAACAGGTGATCCCGTTAGAGCAAGTTGTTCTCGGCGATACAGTGCTGGCGCGCACCGGCGAGCGCATTGGGGTGGACGGCGTAGTAACAGACGGCAGCGCCTCGCTGAACCAGGCAGCCATTACGGGCGAATCGATGCCGGTGGAGAAGAAGACCGGCGATGAGGTTTTCGCCGGAACGTTGAACGAAGCCGGTTTATTGGAAATCCGCGTCACCCGCCTGGGCGAGCAGACCACCCTGGGGCAGATCGTGCGCCTGGTGAAAGAGGCTCAGTCCCACCAGGCCCCGGTGCAGCGCATCGCCAATAAGTACGCCAAGGTGCTCGTGCCGATCACCTTCAGCATTGCCATCATCGTATATCTGTTGACCGGGAATGTGCTGCGGGCCGTAACCGTGCTGATTGTCGTGTGCCCATGTGCGCTGGTGCTGGCTACGCCGACCGCGGTGGTAGCCGCCATCGGCAACGCTGCTAAGCGCGGCATCCTGGTCAAATCAGGGGCGGTCATCGAGCAGATTGGCAAGGTGAATGTGGTAGCCTTTGACAAGACCGGCACGCTGACGCTGGGCCGCCCGGCAGTGCAGCAAATCATCACACTGAACGGGTTGCATCAGAACGAGCTGCTGGCGTTGGCTGCAGCGACTGAGCGCTACAGCGAACACCCCATCGGCCGCTCGATCTGGCGCGCCGCCCAGGAGAAAAATCTATCGCTTGCCGATCCGTCCGATTTCCGAGCGCTGCCCGGTTTTGGTGTGACCGCTCAGGTGCAGCAGCGGGCAGTGATCATCGGCAGCCGCGGTCTGTTGGCTGAACAGGGCATTGCCTGGCTGGATACCGCCAGCCAGCATTTCCAGGCGCTGGAAGAGCAGGGGCACACCGTGGTGCCGGTGGCAGTAGACGGCTGCGTAGCTGGCTTGATCGCCCTGTCCGATACGCCGCGCCCCGAAGCGCGGGCAGCCATTGCCGAGCTCAAGAGGTTGGGCATCGAGCAGGTGGTGATGATCACCGGCGATAACCCGCGCTCTGCCGACCAGATTGCTCGCCAATTGGGCATAGACAAGGTATACTCGCAGGTATTGCCCCAGGATAAACTGCGCATCTTGCGTGAACTGCAGGCGGAGGGCAAAAAGGTAGCCTTTGTAGGTGATGGCGTCAACGACGCTCCAGCGCTGGCAGCCGCCGATGTGGGCATTGCGATGGGGCTGGCTGGCTCGGATGTGGCGTTGGAAACCGCCGACATCGGGTTGATGACCGATGAGATCGAGCGCATTCCCCAGGTGATCGCCATCTCGCACCAGGCTTTACGTGCCATCCGCCAGAACGTGATCTTTTCGATGTCGTGGAATGTGTTTTCGGTTTTCCTGGGCAGCTTTGGGGTGATCGGTCCGGTGGTTGGCGCGATCATGCACGAGCTTTCGGCGCTGCCGGCGCTGGCCAACTCGGCTCGCATCATCCAATACAAGCCTGAGCGAGGAAGGAAGCCAACGAATGGATGACACGGAAGAAAAACAGACCATTGACAAGGAAGAAACTGCTCACAATCACCACACTCACCCCCAGCGCGAGAGCGTGCTCAAACGCCTGGCGCGCATCGAAGGGCATGTGCGCGCCGTCAAGCGTATGGTGGAAGAGGATACCGACTGCCCGGATGTGCTGGTGCAAATCGCCGCCATCCGGGCGGCTTTGAATGGCGTGGGGCGGCTGATCCTGGAAGATCACATGCAGGGCTGCATGGTCCAGGCTGCCCAGGATGGCGATTTCGAGCAAGCTTTTCGCGACTTGAAGAAATCGCTGGATCAGTTCATTGGTTGATGCGGTTTAAAAGGCTTGCGGGGCCAAGGCCTTACCCGCTACTTGCCTTTCGCAACATCCAGCCGGCACCAGGCATACAGCGCATCGTAAACTTCGAACTGGTGCTCCAGGTTTTCCATGTCTTCAGGGAAACGCAGGCTGTACCCTGAGGCAATCGCCTCCAGACCGCGAGCGATGGGGTCTTTGTCAATGTCTTCGGATACGTCCGCGGCGTGAACGATTTGCGCCAGACGCCACAGGCCCGGCTCTTTTAAACCATACTTCAGGATGATCGACTCGAATGAGCAGCGGCTCTCATGGTGGCCCAACTCAACGCCAGGAGCGTCGAAGGGGATCGCCCCAGTTTCTTTTGCCACGCGTTCGATTTCACCGCCAGGGACAAACAAGAACTCTGCCTCGTTATCTACAAAGCGGGTGATCAGCCACGGGCATGCCACGCGATCCACATGCACGTGCGAACGGGTAATCCATTTCATTTTATTTTCTCCTCTATCCAATCTCTTCCAAAATTTGATTTAGCTCTGCAGTTGCAGCCGATTGGTGTTCCTGTGAAAATGCCATTGCCACAATATCAGCGATGGCGCACCCCACTCGCCACACGGCCATAAAATTATCGCTGACCGGGCCGCTTTCAAGATAGCCTGTCAGCACCGCACGGCGATCCTCAGGTGCGCGGTAGCGGCGCAAATCATTGACCGGATGGCTGAAGTAGGCATCGCCAAAATCAATGATGCCGGTCAATTTACCATTCGCCGGATCAACAAAAGTGTGTTCAGGCCCCGGATTAGAATGCAGGGCCACCATGTCCTTCACGTCTGGCAGGGTCGCCATGACGCGGCGGCCAATGCTTTCGGGTGACAGGGGATAGTTCCAGGCTTTCCCCTCGTTTTTGATCATCTCCGCCACATCGTCGAAGATGCTCCCCATCCGCCAGCGCACATCAACCGGCGATTGATCGCCGAAAAATAAGCCGCTTTCGCGCAGCGGAGTCTGTGGAATGCTGTGCACGCGGTGCAGCATACGCCCCAGTGCTTTCAGGGCTTCCCGGCGAGTTTCGCCTTCGAGCTTGGCGCTGCGAAACGCCACTCCTGGCATGCGGGTCATCAGGGTGTATTCGATCAACGGTTCGGGATGCCCGTACCCGATCACCTTCGGGACATTGACACCCTCCACACCTTCCAACTGCTGCAAAAAGAGCACTTCCTTTTTCAGGCTGGTGCGGGGTCGAAGCTGCTGGGGTCGTTGGGTCTTGAAAATCAGGGCATCGTCAATCGCATAGGTGCGCGCCTCGCCGCCGGTTTCATCCACGCTAGTTACGGCTTTGGCTTCCGGCGCGTGCCGGCGGACATAGTCCAGCACTTGCTCGGCGCCCAACACCGGGTCGGAGGCGTCGGGTCGAATGTAGTAATCTTTGGGCATATGATTGTCTCCTGATTATAGAGTTTGTGTGAAGGGATCATTGCGGAAGAGTACTTCCGAGCGCCAATCCCAGCCGGCGGCTTCCAGTTCGAGCAGGGCAGCGAAACGCCCGCCTTTACGGATCAAATCATCAGGCGCACCTATTTCCAGAATTCGACCATGGTCTAACACAATCACGCGGTCGGCGGCGCGGGCGGTGGACAGGCGGTGCGCCACGGTCAGGATGGCGCGCCGGTGCTGGGCAGATTCTTGCTCCAACGCCTGGCGGAAGGCGGCCTCGCTGGCGCTGTCGATGGCCGAGGTGGCCTCGTCAAACAGCAGGACAGACGGGTTCCAGACCAGGGCGCGTGCCAGCGAGAGCAGTTGGCGCTGGCCGGAGGAAAGCTGCACCCCGCCACCCGACCCACTGTTGATGAGGGTGTTGTATCCTTTGGGTAGCGACCGGATGAAAGCATCCGCCCCGGCTGTACGCGCCGCGCTTTCCACTGCATCCAGGGAAACATTCTCATCCCCCAGGGTCAGGTTATCTAACACTGTTCCACTGAAAAGCTGGACGGCCTGTGGAACCACTCCAATCACCCTCCGACGCTCATGTTCTGGCAACCGACGCGGATCCAGGCCGGCCACGCGCAGTTCACCTTGCCAGGGGGCATATAGCCCGCCCAATAAGTGGACGATACTGCTCTTACCCGCCCCGGTGCGCCCCACCAGGGCAACATGCTCACCGGGTTGAACCATAAAAGAAACCTGCCGCAATACCGGCTGGTCAGGGAAGTAGCCAAAGGTCAACTGGCTGACATCGATACCCGCAGGAGAGGCTGTCCTGTGTAGCGCTTCTACACCTGTTTCTTCAACAGGCATGTTTAGCACCTGAAAGATGCGCTCAGCGCCTGAAAGGGCGCTTTGCACCGTCTGCCACTCCTCACCCAAAGCCGTGATCGGGTCAAAAAAACGTTTGAACAACAGCACGAAGGCAGTCAACGTGCCCAGGCTGATCTGCCAGTTGGCGAAGGTGGCCTGCGCTCCGCTCCACAACAGCAGAGCAATCACCGCGGCCATCAGGATTTGCATGATCGGCTGGTACAATGCCGAGTATTTGGCAGCCTGATTGTAAGCGTCAAGAGTTTGCTTTAGTACCCGGCGGAAGCGGGCGTCAAAGGCCGCTTCGCGCCCAAAGGCGCGGATGACTTCCATGCCGCCAAGCGTTTCCTGCAAATGGGTGTTCATCAGGCCAACAGCCTGGCGGTTGCGGCGCTCGGCTGCACGGATGCGTTTACGAAAGGCGTTCGTTACCCACAGGAGCGGCGGAACGATCAGCGCCGAGACAAGCGAAAGCGGCGGGCTGAGAGCGATCATGGCAATCGAAACCGTCACCAGGCGCACCAGGTCGGTTATCAACCCCGCTACTCCCGAAGAAAACAACGTGTCCAGAGTGTCCACATCAGCGGTGCAGCGGCTGATCGTATCGCCCAGTGGGGTCTGGTCATGATAACCGAGCGGCAGGCGCTGCAGGTGGCGGTACAGGCGCACGCGCAGATCTCTCAACGCCCCTTGCGCAGCCAGGGCGGTCAGGTAATTCGACAGGAAGCCCAGTCCCTGCACGCCTGCTACCGACGCCAGGTATAGAAAAGCCAGCGGCCACAATCCGGCGCTGATGCCTGTCGCCAGGTGACCGTCCACAACCTGCTTCATGACCAGTGGTGGGATCAGCTCTAGCCCGGCCCCAAGTAAAATTGCGCCGGCAATGAACCCGATGACAAGGCGGTGCGGAGACAAAATCTCGACGAGCTGCTGGCGCGTAGCGCTTCTCAAAACGTTTGGGGTTGGGGTGGCGGTCATTGGTTCCCCCCATTTCCATTCGGTTGGGCGACACGCGCCTGGGCCTGGTAAATGCGTGCATACAGCCCGCCGGCGGCCATCAACTCAGCGTGCGGGCCGCTTTCGAGGACGCGCCCCTGATCCAAAACGATAATGGTATCAGCCAGAGGGAAGGCTGCCAGACGGTGCGAGCTGAGCAGGATGGTTGCACGCCGGGCCGGTGGTGCTTCGGGGCCGAAGGCCTGGCGCAGCGAGGCAATTAGTTGAGCCTCGGTATCCAGGTCAACTGCCGAGAAGGGGTCATCCAACAGGAGCAGCCCCGGCGAGACTGGGGTGGCTGCCAGGCTGCGCGCTAACGCGATGCGCTGGCGTTGGCCGCCGGAAACGCGCACGCCCAGCTCGCCGATCTGCGTTTCAATCCCGGCCGGGAAGGTCTGCAGATCGGGTTCCAAAATGGCCGTTTTGGCCGCGCCAGCAATCCGCTCATCGCCATCCGCATAGTCAGCCCCGAAGGTGATGTTCTCGCGGATGCTGCCGGAGAAAAGATAGGGGTCCTGGGGCAAATATCCAACCCGGCTGGCGCGCTCTTGGGCAGGAATCTGCTCTAAGGGTTGCGCATCCAGGAAGATGCTTCCCCCTTCAAGCGGATATACCCCTAGAATGGAGCGCAGCAGGGCGCTCTTCCCGCAACCCACCGGCCCGGTGACGGCCACGAATGAACCAGCGGGGATTTCCAACGAAACATCTTGCAAGGCTGGCTGCGCCGCCCCAGGATAGCGAAAGGTGACAGATTGTAATTGGGCAGCTAACGGACGTTCTTCAACCTGGGGCAGAATGGGCAGGGGGTGATCCAGCCCGACTACCCGCCCAGGCAGATAGGAGGCGAAGGACGGCTCACCTTGCACGCCCAGCGCCGGCGCCAGCAAAGGCTTCAGGCGAGCGTATGCTGCCCCACCTCCTTGGATCGAATTGAACATTTGCGGGATGCGGTGGGCGCGATTGGCAAAGCGCAAGAACAGTTCAATGTAGGCCACAAATGCGCCGATGGTCATGACGCCACTGGTCACGCGCTGCCCACCCAGCGCCACCACCAGTACCACCCCTGCCAGCATCAGCGTGGAATAGACCGGCTTGAGCCCCTCGCGCAGGCGAACAACCGCCAGGTTGGCATCGGCCAGCCGCTGCGACTGCGTTTCTATCTGGCCGGCAGAAGCGTCTGTGCGGCCAAACAATTTCAGCACACGGATGCCGGCCAATCGTTCCTGCAGCGTGGAAGTCAGCGCGGCGTTTGCTTCGCGGGCAGCAGTGGTACGCATGCGTACCCAACGTCCAACGGCCTGGGCCAACAGCATGGCGAGGGGTGTTAGCAGCAGCGCCAGGGCAGATAGACCGGGGTCGTAGAAAAACATGGTCACGACCAGCGAAAGCGAGAACAGCAGCGTATCCCACGTTTCCACGCTGAATTCGCGCACACCCGCCCCTAACACTTCGACATCTCCGACAATGCGCGACATCAGGTCACCGATGGGGGTGGTGTGCAGGCGTTCCATCGGCCAGGCCAGCACCCCACGCAGCGCATCGGCGCGCAGGTTGGCGCGGATGCGGGCGTTGGCGGTCATCAGCCACCAGCGTTTGCCCAAACGCGGTGCCTGGGTTGCCAGCGTGCCGCCCAGAAAAGCCAGCGCCGCCCAGGCGACATCATTCAAACCCGCCTGATGTTGTTCAAAAGCCAGGGTGGTGTCAATCGCCCGCCCAAGCATGATGGCCGGCAATACCACCATCGTATTCATCACGATGCCGCAGATCGAGCCGAGCAATAACTCGCCGGCTGTGTGGCGGAAGTAGGGGCGCAACTCCCAAAGGTAGTGCTTCATCTGCTCTCCGCGGCCAGCTCGACGTAGAGGGCTTCGTAGATCAACGCGCCGCGTTCCAGCGCTTCTACATCATTCTTACAGGCGCGGCGCAGCCCGCGGCAGATCAAATCCAGCCCAGGTGCGGCCGGTTCGACGGCAGCCTCCTGGACAACATCGGCTTCATCCACAATCTGGGCAATGCGTTGTAAGACAGGGTCTTTCAGATCAAGCTCCCGCAACAGGGTATGGAAAGTACAGTGTCCCCGGTGGTGTGAATAGCGCGCCCCGGGAATATCAAATGGCTCTGCTCCTTCGGGTAGTGGTTTCGTCCCGGCGGGGATGAATACAAATTCCGCTTGCGGGTCAATCTGCTTGCGGATCAGCCAGGCGCAGGCCATGCGATCTACACCCACGTTTTCCCATGTCACCCATTTCATGGCGTTTCTCCCCGCTCTGCCAGGATTGCCTGGCGAGCGCGCTGTCCCTGTTCGGAATGAAAATAATCCTTGCTGTATAGCTGCTGGTATTGACGAGAAAGCGTCTCCAGATCGTCTGATCCGGATGGCAGACGATCCAGAATCTCTTGATAGCCTGGATTGACCTGCTCCTGGAACTGGCGAACCAACGCATCCTCGGATACACCTTGCACCAGGCTGGCTTCCCACAATGTAGCTTCGCCGCTCATTTCGACGATTTCAGCCGCCAGCCAGCGGAACTGCTCGCGCGTGCGTGCGGTATCAGGCAGCACCCAAACGCTATCCTGGTGATAGATCGCGCCGAGGCGTTTCAGTTTGCGCCAGATGTACACGCGCCGGGCAGAGGGTTCAGCGGGCAACTTGGATTGCAGTAGTAACCATGCGGTCAAGGCGTTTCTTCCCTTTTATAATGTAACAATTGTTACATTATATCATGGTTGCAACCGAATAAGTCTCTATTGGTAATTCATAAGGTATATAATCATTGCAACTATGTTCACTCTACTCCCCTCACAAGCTTTGCTCATCGGATTCATAGTCGCCCCTGCTCTGTTCGTCATCAGTGCGTACTTCACTCGTGCAACGCCGCGCCGCATCTTCGGCGCGCTGGTTGGCGCCATTACTTATAGTACGGTGAACTACGTATGGGATCGCGCCGCTGCCGCCTTCGGCTGGTGGACATATCCCGCCTGGTTGGGAAACGGGCAATTGCCCCTGACAATCTATCTGTTGGCCGGGCTGGTAGGCGGCGGTGCATTTGGCCTGGTGGGCTGGCGCATCATTCGACGATGGGGATGGAAAGGCTTCGGTGCCTTTCTCTTATTCTGGACCGTATATGCCATTCTCCATGATTATGGCGGCTCAAAGCTGTTTGCGAGTAGTGGCCTCATGATCTTCGGGCCAGGGTCAATACCTATCATTGCAGACGTCTTGCTGTATTGGGTGCTTAATGCCGCGCCGCAGGCAAGCATCTGGTTTGTTGCTGGCCCACCCAAGGCGGGCCCTTTAGCCAGAACAACGCAGGTTGGTTAGTTACAATAAAAGCACGATGATTACACAAGGATGGTATATGACCGAACCCAGCTATACGATCGAACCAATTGGGGTTATACACTCCGAACTGACCAGTCGCGAAGCAGCACCCTGCCAGGGGAATGAAGGCGCGCCCGATGCATGGCTCGAAGTGAATTCGACGGTCGCAGAGGGGCTTGAAGGGATTGCGGTGGGCAATGAAATTATCTTGATTACATGGTTCCACAAGGCTTATCGTGACATATTGAAGTTGCGCCCCCGCGGGGATAAGAATATGCCTTTGACAGGTGTCTTTGCGACACGCTCTCCTGATAGGCCCAATCCCCTTGGGTTACACCGGGTTACGGTTCTGGAAATTGCCGGAAATAGGCTAAAAGTGGGACCGCTAGAAGCAATTGATGGAACGCCCGTGGTCGATATCAAGCCTGTGCTCCCCCAATCAGCAGACTCATAATGATGCGACTTTTGTTATTCCTTACGCACTTTCCAGGATTACCAGAATTTCATCCGCCCGGTAGACGCGGTTGCGCCGCCCACCGGTAATCTCGCGCAGCATGCCGACTTGAATCAACTGATCAATCAGGCGCTGTGCGCCTACAAAGTTGGTTTCCAAGGCAGTTTCCACCTGGCGCGTGGTGATCACCGGCTGGGCAAAGAGCAGGTCAACCACCCGTAACAGCCTGGCTGGGGCGCGCCGGGCCTGGATTTGCGCCTGGTATTGGACGCGCAGTGCTTGCAAACGGTCAATCCGGTTCACTGCATCCAGAGATTGCTGCTTCACCCCTTCCAGGAAATAGAGCAGCCAGTCTTCCCAGGTTGCCCGCTGGCTTACCGCCAGGAGCAGATCGTAATAGTCGCGGCGGTTGCTCTCGAAATAGGCGCTCAGGTAGAGCAGCGGCTGCGGTAGGAGCTGCCAGGCAGAAAGCAGCAGCGCAACCAGCAGCCGGCCAACCCGCCCGTTGCCATCCAGAAATGGGTGGATAGCCTCGAATTGGTAATGGATCAATCCCAGACGCAGCAGCGGCGGCAGATCAGAGGGTGCGTGGATGAAATTCTCCAAAGCGCTGAGCGCCGCCAACATATCGTCTACAGGTGGGGGAACATAGGGCGCAGTTTCGAGCGTACTGCCGGCCGGCCCGATCCAATTCTGGCTGCGACGGAATTCTCCCGGCGTCCAGACATCACCGCGCACGCCCTCCATCAACCTGGCGTGCATTTCCCGGATCAGGCGCTGGCTGATCGGCAGCGTATGGATGCGCTCCAGGCCGTATTCCAGGGCGCGCACGTAGTTGTGCACTTCGCGCACATCTGAACCTGTCTCAAGGAATGAGAGCTGGGTGGCCTCATACGCCAGCAGATCATCCAGCGAAGCACGCGTGCCTTCGATGCGCGAAGACAGCACAGCTTCCCGGCGCGCCAGAGGCCGGATGAGCAGGTGGGGGTTGGCAAGCGTGCCCCCTAAACCTTTCAATTCGCCTAAAGCTCGATCCGCATCGGAAAGCGCGGCTACCAGGGATGGAGAAAAGGTCAACGCCGGTGGCAGCGTTGCCGGCACAAACGCCCAATAGCCTTGCGGTAGGCGGATAACTTTCCCTGAAGTGGAGGCCTGGAATTTGGATGGATCCATACTCGGGTTCCTTATGCTTAGAAATGATAATAAGCCACACTCATATTATCATTTTGTGAGCAAAATGTAAATAAGGAAACCGTTTAAGCTGCTTTGCCGGCCGCATACTCCTGGCCGTACACCCACAAGAACTTATCCACTTCCTTGAAG
>Ga0209605_1001210_pt1 | contig 29810 bp, 18 predicted proteins | sample AD_UKC035_MetaG_FD_184408 | JGI IMG/M metagenome (GOLD analysis project Ga0209605, IMG submission 184408) | Active sludge microbial communities of municipal wastewater-treating anaerobic digesters from USA - AD_UKC035_MetaG (SPAdes) (version 2) | ecosystem: Engineered > Bioreactor > Anaerobic >...
CATCCCCGGCGTGCAGATGCATGGCCTGACCGAGATGCGCCGCCTGGAAGAGCGCGTGCCCACCTTTGCCTTCACGCTCAACGGCTGGCACCCCCGCCAGGTGGCCGAAGAACTGGCCCGGAACGACATCTACGTGTGGGATGGCAATTACTATGCCATCAACGTGACCGAGCGCCTGGGGCTGGAAGAATCCGGCGGCATGGTGCGCGTCGGCCCGGTGCATTACAACACGCTCGACGAGGTCAAGCGGCTGAAAGAGGCGCTTTGGAAGCTGGTGGAAGCAGATTAGCAAACATTGACCTCGATGGTGACATGTACCAGGGCCGGCAAACCGGCCAATAAGCCGCGGGAATGCACCTGCCGGCTTCAGCATCAATATTTCCTTAAATCGTGCTAAAATTCAAGTATGGTGCGCCATCGGCATGGTTTCAGGCGAATACTGTTGTGCTTGTTGGGATTGGCGGCTTTGGCCGGCTTCTCACAGGCCTCGGCTCAAACCCAGCCCGGCACACCGGCAGGGACGGTGAGGCTGTTATCCCTTTCTACGGCGGCCTTTCCGCGCCTGAGCGCCTACCTTGAGGTGTACGATTCTAATGGCGCCTTCGTCCACGGCCTGCAAGCCGGCCAGGTGAGCATCCTGGAAGACGAGCGCCTGCTGCCCCTCAGCCAGATCGAAGAACAGAACGCCGGTGTACAGTTCGTCATTGCCATCACCCTGGGCCCCGCCTATACGATCCGCGATGCGCAGGGCATCAACCGCCTGGATTACCTGCTGCAAGGCCTCTTGAGCTGGGATCCCGGCCCGGCCGCAAGCGGGGGGGATGATTTCAGCCTGCTGACCTCCGACGGGTTGGAGATTTTGCACACCAGCCGCCCGCAAGAGATCTTGGATGCACTGCGCACGTACCAGCCCGAAGCCCGCAACGCCATCCCTAACCTGGAGGTGCTCTCGCGCGCCATCGACATTGCCGGCGAGGAAACCCCGCGTCCCGGCATGGGCCGTGCCGTGCTCTTCATCACCCCGCCCCAGGTGGCAGATATCTCTGCCGGCCTGCAAAGCCTGGCGGGCATCGCCAACCAAGAAGGCATCCACCTATCCACCTGGCTGGTGACCTCCTACGAATACTTCATCCAACCCGGCGCAGAGCAGTTCAGCCAGGCCGCGGCGCTGACCAACGGGCGCTACTTTGCCTATTCAGGCCTTGAGCCTATCCCCAACCTAGAAGATACCCTCCAGCCCCTGCGTTCGGTTTACGCCATCGCCTACGATTCGCAGGTCAATGCCTCTGGCAGCCACCAGGTCATCGCCCAGGTAGACCCGCAAGCCCTGGCGGGCGCTGAAAGCACGGGCGGGGAGGCGACCACTGAGCCACTGCTTGCCTCTGCCCCGCTCAATTTTGACATCAGCCTGCAAACGCCTCAGCCGTACTTCCTGAACTACCCCGATACCATCACGCGCGTCATCTCCGAAACCCAATCCACCAAGCCGGAGATCGAGGCAGACATCGAACCGCAGCCAACCGAGCAAACGCTGAACATCAGCATAGACTTCCCCGATGGCTTTCCGCGTGCGCTGGCGCGCACGGCCCTGTATGTGGATGGGGCCCTGGTGGCCGAAAACCTCACCGCCCCCTTCGACACCTTCACCTGGGACCTGCGCAGCTATACCGTCAGCAAGACACACAAGCTAACAGCCGAGGCCACCGACACGCTGGGGCTGAGCAGCCAAAGCGAGGAGATCAGCATACTGATCAAAGTGCCGCGCACCTCGCAAAACATCTTGGCGGCGCTTAACCGCCAGCGCGGCCTGATGATTGGGCTGCTGGTGCTGATTGCGGGGGCTGTGCTGGCCCTGGTGCTCGTCTTGGGCGGGCGCATCCGCCCCCAACTGCCCGGGCAGGGCCAGCGCCCACCCAAGCTGCGGCCCGCTTCCCCGGCCGCAGCCGAGATGACCGCATCCAGCAGCGATCCCCTCACCCAGGCGGTGGAAATCCCTGCCCCAAGCGGCGAAGGTCGCCAGCAAGAGCGGTCCGGCGGCTGGGCCAGCCGCCTGCACTTACCCCAGCGCCAAAGCGCAGCCGCACCGGTCAAAGCCCTGGCTTACCTGACCCCCCTGGTCGAATCCGCCAGCGCTCATTTGCTGGCCCCCATTCCCCTGGATGCCGATGAGCTGACCCTGGGCAGCGACGCGGCCCTGGTTGGCCTGATGATTGAACACCCCTCAGTCGAAAAACTGCATGCCCGCCTGCGCCGCGTGGAGGGGATCTTCCGCCTGAGCGACTGCGGCTCCAGCGCGGGCACCTGGGTCAATTACAACCTGGCCGCAGAAGCAGGCACGCCCCTGGAACATGGCGACCTGATCCACATCGGCGGGCTGGGCTTCCGCTTCACGCTGCGCGAGCCGGGCCATTTGCGCAAGCCGGTGGTTGTGGTTGAGGAGCGCAAGCCATGATCGGCTCGAAGCATGCCCACCTGCACGTGGCTGCCGCCAGCCATGCCGGTATGAGCGGCAAGCAGAACGAAGATCGCTACGCCGTCTCAGCCCACCGCCTGAGCAGCGACAACCCCACCCCCTCGGTGCTGGCAGTGGTGGCAGATGGCATTGGCGGGCACCGCGCCGGCGAGGTAGCGGCTGAGCTGGCGGTAGAGCACATCAGCCAGGCCGTCAGCCTATCCGATGCCGCCCGGCCAATCGAGATCTTGCACCAGGCCATCACACAGGCCAGCCAGGTGATCCTGGAACATGCCGAGAAGAACCCCGAGCGCAGCGGCATGGGCTCCACCTGCGTGTGCGCCTGGGTAATTGGCGAGCAGTTGTTCGCCGCCTGGGTGGGCGATTCGCGCCTGTACCTGGCACGCGGCGGGCAGATCTACCGCCTGACCATCGACCATACCTGGGTGCAAGAGGCCCTGGAACACGGCGCACTGACCCCCGAACAAGCCCGCAACCACCCCAACGCGCACGTCATCCGCCGCCACCTGGGCTCTAAGAGCACCGTTCGCCCAGATATGACGATGAATTTAGAGAAGCTGACCGGGCTGCCGGCCATCCCGCCCAGCCCTGAGACGCCCGGGCCCGATGCGCTGACCTCACCCAGCCTGCGCCTGCTGCCCGGTGACCGCCTGCTCTTGTGCAGCGACGGGTTGACCGACCTGGTGGATGATGCCGAGATCCTACAGGCGCTGAGCAGCCAACAGCGCCAGGCAGCCATTGAAAGCCTGATCGACCTGGCCAACCAACGCGGCGGGCACGATAACATCACCATTGTGGTGCTGGAGGTGCCCGCCCACGGCGCCGCCGGCCAAAAATTGACCCGCCAGCAATCCAGCAGCCAGGCGCAGCGCGGCCTGCTGTTCACCTGCCTGGCAGTGAGCGGCCTGCTGGCCTTCCTGGCATTGGTGGGCCTGCTGATCGCATGGCTGCTGTGGTTGAAGCCGCTCCCGGCGGGGCGGCAAACTACACCTACCCCCACCCGGGTCATGCCCCTGCCCTTCCCCAGCGCCACCCTCCCGGCGGCAGCGCCAGAAGCACCCGGCAACAGCCCATCCCCAACCCTGCAAGCCCCGCTGGAAACGGCCCCGGCCAAGCTGACCGCGCCGCCCACCCAGCCTGCCGCCAGCCCCACCCCCTGGCCCACCAACACCCTGGGGCCGGCCCCCACCCTGCCGCCGATGGAGTTGATGGGCAGCCCAGGGCCGCCTTAAAACGAATGAAGCGGTGCTTTTGCACCGCTTCATTCGTTTTGAGCAAAGGTCAGGCCCGCTTGCGCCAGGCCTTGAAGGCCAGGAGCGAACCCGCCCCCAACAGGGCCGCCGCGCTGAGCCAGATGAAGGTTCCCGTAAAGGCAGGCTGCGAGGTGGCGCTCAGCGCTACCATCTCGACGGCGGTGACGCTGAAGTTCCAATAGTAATCTTCCACTTCGCCATCTGAGGCATAGCCGGTGGGGCGGGCCGTGCCATTGGTGCTGGCGCTGTAGACGCGGAAACGCGCAAAGTACTGCCCGCTCACCGTGTGGCCGGCGGGGATCGAGATGATCACCGGGTCAGGCGCCATGATCACGTTATCCGAGATGGGATGATCCAAAAGCACCCGGTCGCCGGGATCGGAGAAATTGTTATTCCTGCCCCAATCCACCCACGCGCTGATGTAGCAGGTGGAGGCGCAGTTATCGACGCTGATGTTGACCCGGCCCCCGTAATCGTGAGTCCAGGGATAGTAGAGGTCCAGTGTGACCCCGTCCTCGTCGTTGAGACTTTGATTGATATCGTCGCTGTTGGCCAGGGGCGAATCATCGCCGTAAGGGTCTGTGTCGATACGCGTGCCCAGGCGCAGGGCACTGGCGCCTGACACCTGGTGGCGCGGACCATCCATACCCAGGCTGGTGAGGTTGTAGCTGGCAGGCAGGTCGCCCAGGTCGAGAGCCGAGTAGAAACCAAAATCCTTGGTTTTGGTCTCCGTGCCGCCCAGGGTAAAGCTCTGGCTCATCGAGGTGGTGGCGGTGAGGTTGGCAAAGCCTGTTCCACCGCCATTGAAGGCAACGATATAGGTGCCGTCTGGCAGGCTAGAGAACTGGTAAAAGCCGGCGGCATCGGTGACTGCCGTGGCAACCAGGCTGCCGCTGTTGTTCCACAAATAGACGGTCTGGTTGGCGTAGCGGTAGGCTTCGCCTGCACCAATGGCCTTATCTTGGTCGCTGTCGTGCCAGATCGTGCCGTTGATGGTGTTGTTCCCAGCAAAGGTGGCGCGGTAACCAAAGTCGGCCAGGCGGAAGTTGGGCGCTACCAGGCTCATATCCACCTGAGCCCGATTGTCCGCCCCGCCATCATAATCATAGGTGGGGGTAGTGTTGGATGGCGGAGTGTTGATCTCCAGGCGGTAGAGGTTGGTGTCTGGCACCGTGAAAACATAGTTCCCGCCCGCATCGGTAAGGGTGTTCACGGTGGTTTCGCCCGCTTCGCCGCAAGAGCTGTCGCTGCCGCAGTTGCGCAAGGTGACGCTCAGGCCGGCAATACCCGGCTCCATGCCACCCTGCAGGCCGTTGCCGTCGGCGTCCAGCCACACCCGGTCGCCGATGGTGCGCAGGGGCATGTAGCCAAAGTCCAGGCTGCGGTTCACCTGGCCCGAAAGCAGGGTCACGCCAGCCATGTGGTTGCACTGCCCCTCGATAGGGCCGCTGAGCAGGCAGGGTACATTGTACGCATCTGGGTCGGCGGAGGGGGTGTAGGTGGCGCTGGAGGGCGGGGTGACCTGCACCACGTACTTGCCCGGATCCAGGTTGCTGAACTGGTAAGTGCCGCTGGCTGTGGTGGTGCTGGCCTTGAGCGCCCCCGTCTCGCTGGCCTCAAGCACCCCATCGCCATCGTCGTTCCAGGCATACAAGTTCACAGCCAGGCCGTCAAAGCCTGTCTCACCGGCATCCAGGGCGCCGTTGGCATTGGCATCGAAGTAGACGAAATCGCCGATCAAGGCGGGGGGAGCAAAGCCGAAATCGGCATGGTAGTTGACCTGCCCAGCCTCAAGGCTCAGCCGGTAGGATTTCTGGCCCAGGTTGTAGTCAACGGTGAGGGTGGTCATGGTATGCCCCACCAGGTCACCGGCGGTGAATTCAGTGGCAGCCACCTGGACGATGTAAGTGCCAGCGCGCAAGTTCTTGAACAGGTAGAAACCCTTCAAACTGCCATCATCGTCTGTGGTAGGGCTGCCGTCAGCGTTCAGATCCAGGCGCCCATCAATGACGGCGTACGGCCCAAAAGGCCCATCATCGGCGATAGAAATGGTGGTGCTGCCGTTGACATCCAGGGCGCCGTCGTAAACCTTGTACCCGTACAGGCCGCTGCCGGTGAGGGTATCCTCCGCACCGATCGAGCCGTTGCCGCTGATATCGATATAGCCATCGATGACGGCGTAATTCAACGTTTCGGTGCTGGCGATGGTGGCGTCTTCGGCATCTATGAGGCCGTCGTCACCTTGATCCTCGTACAGATACAAGCTGATGTTGGCCGCACCGCTCTCACCAGCGCCCGGGATGCCATTGCTGTCAGTGTCGTACCAGACGAAATTCCCAATCGCCCCAAAGCCGGTGGGATGGTAGCCAAAATCAATTTCCTCAGCATCATCAGAGGTCAAGGTGACCACGCTCTGGTTGTCGATGGCGGCATCGGGGTCGCCGGTTTGGACGTAGGCTTCGGGCAGGCCGGTGGGATTGACCACCACCAGGTAATGGCTGCCATTCCCCGCCAGGCCTGTGAACTGGTATTGACCGTTCAGACCGCTGACGGTGCCAGCCAACAGCGCATCGCCGGGGTCGATCAGGCCATCGCCATCCACATCGCGGTACAAATTCAGGGCGACGCCTGCGATGCCTTCTTCAGCGCTGCCATCGTAGGCCCCGTCCCCATCCCAGTCGGCGTAGAGGGTGCCGCTGACAGCCAGGCCTCCGTAGTAGCCAAAATCACCCGCATCGGTCACGACATTGGCGAGCACACTGAAGGCGGTCGTATTTTGATCATCACAGGTGACACACTTGCCGGATTCATCCGGGTCGCCGCTCTGGCTCATGCCGGGCAGGTAGGCCGTATCAATCCCGCTGCGGTAAGAGCCGGGGGCGAGATCCCCAAAGATGTAGCGCCCGTAAACATCGGTGACGGCGCTGGTGGCGCTGCTGGTGCAGGGATCGGTGGTACTGGGGCAGAGGTACACAACCACATCGCGCACCGGTTCTTCGGCAGCCTTATCCCAAACGCCGTTCTCGTCCCGGTCATTCCACACGTAACCCAGCACAGCGCCCTGGTTGAGCGTGGCACCGCCATCCACGTAGCCAAAGCTGACCACGCCGATCGTCTCGCCGCTGAGACCGTTGACAATGGCATTGAAGTCGCCCAGGTCGGCGGTGAGGGCGTTCCAATAACTGTCGCCGCCGGTACCGCCGTTACCCGTGCCGAATCGATCCGTTTCCACGCTGTTGGTGAAGCCCGGCGGCAGGGTGCTTGTATCGACGATGACGTTATAGAAGCCGTCGCGCAAGCCGGTGAAGCTGTAGGCGCCGTTATCGCCGGTAACGGTTGTGGCGATCATCAGCCACTCGCCGCCGTTGGCGCTGTCGGTGCAGGGCTGGTTATCGCCGCCGGGAGGAAGGGTGGCATCGGTCAGGATGAGCCCTGTGATGGTGCTGAAGCAGCCCCATAGCTGCAGGCGCGTGCCCGGGAAGAAGGTATCGCCGCCGCCGTAGCCGGTGCCGGTAACCCAGCCGCCGGTAGTGGTGGTGTTGGCAAAGACGCGCCCCGAGATGGAGCCGGAGGCGGTGATATCGACGGTGGCGCTGTCGCCGGCATCATTGGTGTCATTCCCATTCAAGAAGCGGGCTTCGTTGGCTTTTACGGTATTGGTGGTATCATTCACCGCCGCCAGGGCGGTGAAATTGACCGTAACGGTGCGCGTGCCGCCGGCGTACAGGGGGCCCAGGTTATCCCAGTGCAGGCTGCCAACGCCAGTGCTGGAGGGAGGGGGATCGGCAGAGACAAACTGCAAGTAAGCGGGGTCAAAGGTATCGTCCAGGGGCAGCCAACTGATGGTGCTGTTGATACTGGTACAAGAAGGGTCGTCGGTGGTGACGCGGAAACCGAAGGCATCCAGGTAGATGCTGGTGGCTTCACCGGAGCCATTCTTATCCACATCCACCTGCAAGGTCAATCCTGGAACGTTGAAATCGTCCCAATCCCAAGCCCCGCCCGGGGCATAGGTGCCGGCGATCTCACTGGTCAGGTAGCCCCTGGCATCCTCGCCAGCCGCCTGCCGGTTCATCTCATCAAACGCAAAAGAGTCAGACCAGGGAGCGGCCCCACCGCTCATCGAAACGGTCAGGTAATCGTCCACCAGGTAATCGTTCAAGTAGAAGTTATAGACGCCTTCCACTTTGGTGATGCCGCTGCTGCGCCCGCCAGAGGCAAAGGCCGAGCCGCTCATCCAACGGTTGGCGCCGCCCGAAAAATCAGCGTTGGCATAGGTGGAATTGGGCGCGCCCAGGGCGTTGTTGGGGTTGGCAAACGAATCGTTCGTTCCACCGCCCGTCGCCGCCGTAGAAGGCCAGACGTAATACACGCAGTAGCCCACGGCACTGCTGTCGCCGGGCAGGGCGTTCACCAGGTCAATGCTGAATGTGATCTTCTCGCCGATCACAGGCGGGGCGGCGGTCTCAAGCCGCTTCTCGATCCGCAGGGCGGGGGCGAAGCCAAAATCGGCATCATTATCATCTTGCCCCAGGGCCAGGGTCACAGCCAGGGTATCGGCTGTGGTGGGGGCAGTGTTGCCAAACAACTGCGCATCGCTGCCGTCTACCTTGACGATGTATTTGGCTGCCGGCAGGGCCGTAAAATCGTAATTTGAAACGCCTGTGCCCGAGGTCTCCGTCGTTTTGATCAGCCGGTCGCCCCCATCCAGCCTGGCATTGCCGTTGCGGTCCCAATACAACCACACGGTAATGCCGCTGATGCCGTTCTCACCGGCTTGCAAGGTATCGCCATTTTGATCCAACCAGACCCGGTCACCAATGGAGGCCGTCCCTTGCACCACGGTATCAGTGCAAAACTCTGCAAACGGCGCGTTGGCCCCAAAGCTGGCCTGGGCGCAGTTTTCAATCAAGGGACGTGCAAACGCCACCGCCACCGCGGCCTGGTAACCGGCATACGAGCCGCCGTGGTCGGCAGGCAGGGGGTCGTTCAGCCACCATTGCAGCATGACCTTACCAGCAGGCCAGGTGCTCAGGCGGTCACCGGGGTCGGTGGCAGACCAGGTAGCGCCGCTGTCGGTTGAATACCGGATCGAGAACCCGTTATTGGGTGTGAAGCTGAGCAGGCTTTGGGCTGCCGCCGAGCCGCCCAGGTAGGTCAGGCCATCTGGCACCGTATCCTGGATCACCAGGGGCAGGCCGCTGGATGGCAAACCTGCGGCCTGCGAAACGGTATTGGTAAAGGGGATATGGTAGGTTAAGGTTCCACCTGCCGCCGGGATGGTCTCAGGAGCAGAGGATTTCGCCAGGGTCACCACCGGCGCCTGGCTTTGCAGCGGAGAGATGATGGTGCCATAATCGGCGTTGAAGCTCTCACTGTTGTAGCCCGAGGCCGAGGCCTGGTAAGGAGAGAGGGCGCTAGTACAAGGGCCATCCAAGGCCAGGAAGGTGTAAAAGACCTCGCCGGTGACGTTGGTGTTGTCGGGCGGCAGGTTCGTGACATACAGATCATCTTCAAGGGGGATGATCATATCCGGCCCGCTGCTGCGCGTCACCGTCAGCACGCCGCTGGTATGCACCAGGCGGAAGCAAGAGGGATCAAAAGCAGCCTCGCCCACCGGCTGCAGCCAGGCGCTAAGGTCGGGGATAGAGTTGCCATCATCGTCAAAGCCCAGAGTAACCGGCCCGAAAGTGTACCCAATGCCATTGGTGGTGATGGTCTCGCCAGGATAGACGGGTGGATCGGTGGTGTTGAACCACAGCCCGCCGGGGTTGGGTTTAACCTGGCTGGCTGCGGCGGCACTCTCGGCGCGCAGGGTCACCGTCTGACTGTCCACGTTCCAATTGGCGCCGCCGGCATCGGCAGCCCACACGTCAAAGGACAGCCGCAGGTCGTCGGCAGTGTCACCAGCATTGCCCCACACCGGCAGGCTGGGGCTTTCGCAAGGCGGGGGGTTGGCAATCCAGGCCGGGCCGGTATTGCTGCACTGCGGGTACGTGAAGTGCCAATACTGCACCACGCATTCCCCAGGCGCCAGGTCGCCGATGTAACGGATGGCATCTTGTGTGCCCAGGCTGCCGCCCATGTGCGCCAGGCTGTAGGCGCCGGTATTTTGCAAAGCAGGGTGTTGGGCAATAAAAGCCGCCTCAGAGCTGAGGCGCGCCGGGTAGATGCCCGACGTGCCGCTGCCGGTGCCGGTGTGCGTACCAATATAAGCCGTGACCTGCGACACGCTGGCGCTTGGGCTGGTGTTGCAGATCTTGCCTGCCACGGTGGCAGCCGAGGGCGCATGCGTGGAGGCAGAAGCCGCGTTTGCATCCACCACCAGGTTGGGCGCGGCCAGGATCTCCACCGAGATCGTACCGGCAGCCTGGGCCGGCAAGGGCGCCAGGTCAACGAAAAGCACCCCCGCCGCCAACGCCAAAAATCCCAACAGCAGGCCTGCCGATTGGCGCAATGGTGAAGTGAAGAAGCGAAAGGAATTCATAGGCCCCTCATCCCTATAACCCGGTAAAACGCCCCCCATTTCTTTTCCAGGTCACGAGCACAACCATCCCCTAAAAAGACAACAATGATCAAAAAACATGGTTAATCCTATTGTACTCTATTTACCTTTCTATTTAACAGTCGCAGCAGGATTGCCAAAAGTTCAAACCTCACAGATTTGTCAGGCAATTTGGCAAAAAGGGACCCAAGATGTGACCGAAAACGAAGATGATGCGGGGCCAAAGGCCCGCATCATCTTCGTTTTCGGGATTTCTCCCCCTTTCCAGAGAGGAAAGGGGGCAGGGGGATAGGAGAAAGGGAGCACCAAACATAATACCCTCCTGAAAGACTAAATCAGGGGGCATTATGTTTGATATTTAGATCTCTCGCCAGTTATGCGCGCCGGCGCCAGGCCTTATACACTAAGAGCGAGCCGGCGCCGAGCAAGAGCCCGGTGTTGGCCATGATCAGGCTGCCCTGGATCGCCGGTTGTGAGGTGGCGCTCAGAGTGACCACCTCAACCGCGGTGGGATCAAAAGCCATGACGTAATCCTCTACCTCGCCATTGACCAGCGACCCTTCGACATCGGAACGGATGATAGGGATATTCGAGGCTCGCAGGCGCATGTAAACGTCTGAGACGCCATCGTACCACGCCGGGATCGCGATATCCCTGCGGACCGTTTGTGGGCTCGCCGTAGCCTGAGAGCCCTCATAATAGCCGTCATCAAGGTCGGCAAAAGAGCCGTTGCGATCCCAGTCAATCCACAAGGCATAGTGGACCACGGTGGCCTCGCTGCTGTTAACGGTGATGGTGACCACCGAACTGCCCCCAGCCAGCCAACCAGAAGGACGGAAAACCAGGCCGTTCTCGTCAGCACCATCGCCATTGGCGTTGATGTTCGGCTGGCCTTCGAGCTCGGTATCCACCGACATACCCAGCCAGACGGCTACCACGTCGTCAGTGGTATCGGGATTGCTGTCTGCATCTGAGCCATCAGGGAAGACCACGTGCGCCGGACCAGGGCTGAAGTAAGTTGGATAATCGGGGCTGGTGGGGTTGGGGTCGTTATCGGGTAAGTCACCCATATCGAGGTGGTCGCTGTCGAAACCAAAGTCATACGAGACATCGGTCTCACCCTCGACAATGGTGACCGTTTCACTCGCGCCATCCGAGTCGCCGTCGGTCTGGTCGGCACTGCCACCCAGCGCTTCGGGAGAAGCGGTCATACTGGGGGGTGTTCCCACAGCAACGGTGTATACCGGCTCCGAAGTTCCCTGGCCGTTTTGGTTCTCATCCAAGAGCAGGTTGCCAAAGCTGTAGTGGCCATTGGCATCGGTGATCGTGACCACGGTTGAGGTGTTGCCATTGGCATAATTGATGGTCAGGGTCACCGGGATGCCGCGCAGGCCTGGCTCGTTTGTATCTTGATCCCCATCGCCATTGAGGTCCAGCCAAACAGTATTACCCGCCTCCGCAGGTTTACGATAATAACCAAAATCGGCGGTTTCATCGTTGCGATTGGTTGGACCGACGGTAACGGTGTAGGGGTCATCCTGACTGTTATCGCTGCTGCCATCGCTGGGACCATCAGAGTGCCAGTAGCCATCCAGCACGTTATGCTCGTCGGTCACGTCGACCGTATAAGTACCGTCAGGTAAGTTGGTGAAGGAGTAGTTGCCGCTGCTGTCAGTGGTGGCGGTACCAACGGTATTGCCATTGCTATCCCGCAGCACCACCGTCACATTTTGAAAACGCTCGGATTCTGTGAGCGTGCCATCCGCGTTCGTATCCTGCCAGATCGTGCCAGAGATGGTGTTGGGATCACTCTCTGTGCGGTAACCAAAGTCCTGCAGCAAGTTGACCATTCCACCCGGCGACGTCAGCGTCAAGCCCGATTCGTTAGCAGGCGAATCAATGGTGTCAGGATCCACCGTGTTGGTCAAGCCTGCAGGCAGAGTGCTGGTATCAATCTTAACCACATAGTTGCCAGCAGGTAGATCGCCAAAAAAGTACTGTCCGTTCTGGTTGGTGTAGGTAGCCTGCAACAACGGCTCGCCGGTATCCCAGTTCCCATCAGCATTGAGATCCTGGTAAAGTTCTACCTTTACGCCTTGCAATCCTTCACCAGGGTTAAAGTTGTTGAGGTCGAAACTGTCGAGGAAGATGGTATCACCAATCAAGCCATCGCCGCTGTCGTGCCCGTAGGGAGCGTATGCAAAGTCTTGATCCAGGTTGCCAGCGGAGGTCAGGTTGGCTACAGCGCTAATATTGGGCGTGCCTGTACCATCACTGTCGAAGGTGGGAAGCAGATCGCCCAACACATTCTCAGTATCATTGACCCATACCAGGTAATCCTGTCCGTTATCGGCAGGCAAGTTGGTGAACAGGTATTGGCCGCTGGCGTCAGTGATATCGCGAGCGATGATCGGCTCGCCAGCATCCCATACACCGTTGCCATTTGTATCTTGGATCAGGGCCACGGTCACGCCAGCCAAGAGAGGCTCGCCGGCATCCAGTGTGCCGTCAAGGTCTGCATCCAACCAGACTGTATCGGCGATATTCCCGGCGCTGCCAGTAGGGGTATAGCCGAAATCGACATTCAGGTACACGTCGCCAGGGCCAAGGATGACCGGCGCGGTCGAACGATTGTCGCAAGCAGTGCCACAGGCCGCGCCAGGCAAGTCAGGGTCGCCAGTTTGGCTGTAGCCATTGGGGGCTGCACCGCCATTGACCACCACCACGTAGGCGCCTGCCGGCAAACCATCAAAAATATAATTGCCGGCGGCATCGGTTGTGGTCGTGCCGCTGGCGCCAATCGGACTTCCGGTGGCGTCGAGGGCGTTGGGATAGGGGGTGTCATACACGCCATTCCCATCAGGATCATAATAGATGGTGACCGAGATGCCACCCAGGCCTGGCTCGCCCAGTTCCTGGGTATGGTCGCCGTCATCGATCCACACCCGATCACCGATGGCGCCGGTTGCATTCAATGGTGGGTTCGGACCAGTATCGGAGAATGGCGCCCAGTTGAAACCAAAGTCGGCGTACATGGCCTCTTTGCCAGCCGAAACCACCAGCGTGAAGGGATTGACTTTATTGGCATTGTCTGCCGTGCCGCCGATGACCGCAGTCTGCACCAGGCCACCAGGCAGGCTGCTCACATCGACCTGGTATTCGCCGGGGACAACATTGGTAAAGATATAATTGCCCTCTGTGTCAGTGGTGGTGGTGGCGACCAGGATGGTATGATTCCAGTTCCACAACTGCACGGTGACGTTGGCAATACCCGCCTCGCCGGCATCGCGGTGGCCGTCGCCGTTCTCGTCCAGCCATACCAGGTTCCCGATGGTAGCCGATTCAACCACCGGCATTGGCGGAACCGAGGTGCCCACATCCATACCTGGGGCGCCAGCGGTAGCGTTATTGGGATCCTGCCCCCAGGCTATAGCCAGCTTACAGCCCGCTACGCCGCCATAGCCTACGCCAGATGCGGTGCGGCTCCAGATGCGTGCGCCGCTCTGATCGTACTCCTCTTCATCTGCCGGGGGCTCAAAGAGGCGCACCGACTGCAATCGATCGACCAGGATGCCGTTCTGCGATCCGGCCTCAGCCACGTCATCGCCATTGGTATCAACGTCATCTGGTACGCCGTCGTTGTTCCAGTCCACGTAAACATAGGTACTGCCCGAGCTGCACGCCGCGGTAACCCACAGCGGGCTGCCATTCTCTGTGGAGGCGGTATCAGTAGGATCCTTGCCCAATCCTAACCCCACCAGCGCTTCGGTGGTAAGGAAAGTGTCAGGGTAGAGGGTCACGCCCCAGTCAGATCTCGAACCATCGTCACCACCGCCGTCGCCGGCTCCGGTGTCGATCGTGCCAATGCCAAAGATGAGATCGCCGGTTGGAACTCCTGCGCTGGTAGAGGCGAAACAGCGTGCCCCCTGTCCGGCTCCCAGGTCCACGGTCACCACGCCGCGCGCCGCCACCGGCCCGAGGGTGGTATTCGCCACGCCGTAACGCTCACAGGTGATATAGATGCTGCCATTGGTGCTGAGGTTATACAGGTAGAGACGGGTGGGGTTTGCATTCCACAATACCCCCACCGGGCTCCAGGAGTTATTGCCCCAGCTACTGACCGGCAGCAGGGCCAGGTCGCGCGACTCGTAACTGTCGTTGATATCACCGGTGAGCAGCGTCACCTGCACCGGTTTATCGGATTGTAGGCGCGCACCCTGCAAGAGGCTCGCGCTCAGGGCAGCTTCGCCCTGGTTCAAGTTGATGCTGGTCTCGTAGGTGCCGTCAGCATTGGCATCGATCTCCACGGTGGTATTGTTTTCGGCGGCCATGATCGTAAAAGTGCTGTACTCAAACTGAGAGCGGCTTGGATCACCTACCGCGCCAGTGTTGGCGCCCACCGGCGCTTCATAAGCCGTGCCCCACTCTTCGACCGGGTGCATTTCCTGGGCAAAGGCATTCAGTGTGCCAGAGCTGGATGCCCAAACAGAACGCGCCATGGCGATCGCATAGGTCGCTCCCACCTTGTCCCTGCCATCAAATCGGAGCGGGTAGGCACAGTTCCATTCAACCCGAGCGTTATCGATCGTCCAGTATTCGCCGGTTTCAAGCGCGCCGAGCGAGCGAAAGCGCAGGCGAAAATTCGCCGTGCGGTAGGCTGCGTCGATGGGGTAACTCTTAGCGCCAGCATCTGCGGCGGCATCGAACGTCTCCAATCCAATGTAATTTGCGCCGCCATCTCCAGAGATCTCAACAATAAAGTTGTCGCCAGTAGCATCGATGCCGTTCTGTCCCAGCGTGAAGAGCAGGGTTGTGCAGGTATCTCCGCTGGAAAGGTCTGCATCGCGATAGATGCCGTCGTCCACTTCGGTTTCGGTAAAGCGCAGCGCCCCACCGGTGATGAGGATGTCGCCAGAGGAGGGGGATGTGCCTGTGCCTACACCAGCAATGTTGAGGTTATCAATGCGCCAACGCTCACCATCTCCATTTCCTGTCTCCAAGGTGCCAACCATAATGAAACGCACTGCTGTGTTAGAGGCCATGTAACTAGAGATGTCGAAGCTGTATTGTGCCCCGTTCGGGTCAGTATTGAATGTCTGCAAACTTGTCCAGCTAGCGCCGCCATTACCCGAAACCTGGACCCTGATGGCCTCAGTACCGTTCTCTTCAAGGCCACGGCTGCCATTGAGGTTGAAGCTCAATGTTGCGCTGGTGTAACCACTCAGATTCGCTGTGCGCTGGATGGCGTCGTTTGTGGTCGAGTTCTCCCGGAACCGAAGTTCAGCGTCAGTGGTGTTAATATAGATCGTGCCCCCTGTTGCACTGCCGTCGTCGTTCTCTTCAGTCCAATATACATCTGACCAAGGGATGCTGCCGTTGGTGTTATTGTAGACCGCGGCGTTAAACTCGTCGCGGTAGTTAGCGATGGTATAATCTCCCGTCTCCACCCAATCGGTAGACCAGTTGGTGTTGCCGTTCTGGTTGTTATAGGCAACGGTGGCAAATTGGTCGAGCACATTGTTTTGTGCAGTGACCACCCGAGGTAGATCCACCGTGTTATAGGGGATGATCACATCGCCGGCATTGAGCACATCGTTGGCGTCGGAACAGGTGAACGGTACACCTTCGATGTTAGGGGCGCAGCCGTCGTCAGCTTCGCCGTTACCCCAAATCTGTACCCCGTCCAGGTTAGTGGCGCTGTAAAGCTCACCACTGGTAGGGTTGGCCAGGTCGGCGGCATAGCCGTCCTCCCACTGGTCGTAATACACGTAGGTGCCGTCCAGTGCGATAGATATAGAAAAGTAAGTGTACATCGGCGCAGTAGCAGCGTTGTTGATGGTATCAATCGCTGTAAACGCATCTGCCTCAGGCAGCGGCACATAATACACTTGCATCGGCGCCGGAAAGGCATAGGCCGTCCCCAGGACAACCAACGACAGCACCAGCGCCATCACCAGGCTAATTAGGATAAACGATCGTTTTTTCATCAGAAACTCCACAAAATCACAATGAACATAAATGAATAGAAAAATACAGCCATTCTTACAAAAAAAAACTGTCAGAAAACTGTCTGACAGATCGGTAGCCCTTAAAAAGCTCGCATTGCAGATCAGAATAAACTGTCATACATTAGAATGGTAATCGAAAATCCCCCGTTGCGCGTCTCAGTCGCGTTCCAATTGCTTAACAGAACAGAAAGGCCGGGTTTATGCCCGGCCTTTCTGTTCTGTTACAGCTTCGCCGCCAAGAATGGCACCAGCATCTCTTCACGCATCAAGCCGCCGTGACGGCCCAGCAGCAGGTCGTCTTTATCGGCCCACCACAGGTAAGCCCCATCGCGCGCCGCCGCCGCCAGGTCACCCAGGCGGTCCATCAAGCGCGGGTGCGGCTCGCCGGGGCCAAACAGCCCCCCTTGCACGGCCTGCGCCGGGTCCAGGTAAGCAAATTCTCCCGGCCAGGCCTGCTCCATGTACTCTCTCAATGCCGCGCCCTGCCCAGGGCGGTGGAAGTAGTACACCAGGCGGTTCTCGCCGGTGGGCATGATGTGCAAGCGCGCCGCCAGCTCAGGGTGGCTGCGCAGGTTGTATTTCAGATCGGGCGTGGTGGCCACCTGGCCGTGGTCGGCAGTGAGCACCAGCAGGGTGCCGCGGCGGGCTTCTGGTGACAGGCGATTGAGGAAAAGCTGCTCGAAAGAAGCGCTGAAATGGGCAAACTCAGCCGCCGTGCGCTCGTCATCCGGGCCATAGAAGTGGCCGAAATGGTCTACTTCACCAGTATAGACCCAGATGTACTGGCGCTCGCCGGGGCGTTTCTCCACCAGGTGGCGCAAGTTGATCCACAGGTCGGCGTAGCTGTTGAAGCCGCGCACGTCCACACCCTGGAAGAACATCTGCGAAAGCCCCGATTTGATGATACTGTGATGCTGCAAAGCATACGAGTGCACGCCGTGAGCGGCAAGATGTACGCCCAAAGTGGGCATGCTCAGGTAGGCTTCAGGTTTGAAACCGGCTTTGCTCAGGCTGCCGCTATCGTTGCGGAAGCTGATAGGGGCGTGCAAGATCATATTGGCCACCATGCCATATTCCTTCAGCCACAGCTCATACCCCGCAATGCCGTGCTCGGCCGGGCTGCGCCCCGTCCACAGGCTGGTGAGGGCCGCCGAAGTGGTGCTGGGCACGATGGAGGTCAGGGGCGCCAGCAAGCCGCCCTCGGCCAAAGTGTGCCACACGGGGGCGCAGCCGTCTGCCATCCAGCGCTGCAGGCGGTGCAGGGCCAGGGCATCCACCAGCACCAGGATGACCCGCTGGACATCCTGAAAGGGAGCCAGCAGTTCATCACGCAGCGGGGCCGCCCCCAGGCCGGGTAATTCCAACCAATGGCAGAAGCTGGAGGGCAGGTTCAGGATCGAGCCGCCCTGGTAATCGGGCAGTAAAAAGCCATCGCCCAGGTCCAGCCCAGGCAGGCGGCGCGTATTGGATAAACGAGATAATGCTTGCGAAGTGAACTCCATGGTTAACCTTCAATCGAAAGAACAGGGTTTCTCGGTGTTTGAAAAATCAGATATAATCTCTGCACGATGCGCACGAAAGTTTATCTTACCGCAATTTGGCGGATGCTTCTAGGGTTGAGCTTGCTGCTCGGCGCGGCCGGCTGTGATGGCAGCAGCAGCGCCTACCCCCAACCCGCTACCGCCCAGGCCTCTGGCATAAACACCGGTGCTGGTACTGCCAGCAGTGCCGCCACCCCGGTCTCCACCCGCACCACGCGCCCGGGAGGGGTTCCTGCCAGCGCCACCCCCGCGCCCACCCGCCCCCAGCCCTCTCCTACCCGCCCGCCTGCCATCAACCTCACTGCTGATGACCTTTCAGGCCAGGCCATCACCTTCTGGCACCCCTGGAGCGGCGAGAAGAACGAAGCCATCCAGCAGTTGATCGACCATTTCAACCGCGGCAACCCGTATGACCTGAGCGTGGAAGTGCAGGCCTTTAACGGCATGAACGCCCTGCAAGAGGCGTTCCAGGCGGCCGAACAAAGCGGGACCCTGCCTGACCTGCTGGTGGCTTACCCGTACCAGGCGCGCCAACTGGATCTTAACGGCCAGACCCTGGTAGATTTGAACGCCTATCTCTACGATTCGAACTGGGGGTTCAGTGATGGAGAGCTGGAAGATTTTTACCCGCAGTTCTGGGAGCAAGACACGCTCACCGTAACACTGACCAGCCAGGGGCCAGCCGTCAAACGCCTGGGGCTGCCCTTCTATCACACCCTGTTCTTCGTTGCTTACAACCAGACCTGGGCCACAGAACTGGGCTATGACGAGCCCCCCGCCACGCCCTTCGACCTGCGCCTGCAAGCCTGTGCGGCTTCAGGGAACGAAGTGGGCGGCTGGATGATCACAGATTCCGGCAGCCTGGACGACCAGGCAGCCGACCCGCCGGCCAGCCTGCTGTTGGGCTGGGTGGGGGCTTACGGCGGGCAGATCACCCGCCCAGATGGCAGCGGCTACCAATTCGACAACCCTGGGGTCGAGCATGCCCTGGGCTTCTTGAAGGGCATGCAGAACAGCGCCTGTGCCTGGCTGGGGCGAGACCTGGACCCCGCCGCCGCATTTGCCGCCCGCCAGGCCCTCTTCTATGCCGCCGGCCTGCCTGATCTGCCGGCACAGCGCGCCGCCATGCAGGCGGCCTCGAACCGTGACCGCTGGACCGTCTTGCCCTTCCCGGGCAACGGCGAGAGCATGAACGGGGATGGCAGCCCGGTGGTGGATGCAACCAGCATGTCGCTCTCCATCACCCGCTCTACCCCTGAGCGCCAACTGGCTACCTGGCTGCTCTTGGAATGGCTGATCTCGCCTTCGGGGCAGGCCCATTGGGCCAATGCCAGCGGCTATGCCCCGGTGCGCCCTTCAACCCTAGAACTGCTGGACAGCGAGCTAAAGGCCAACCCCCAATGGGCCACCGCCCTGAGCCTGCTGCCCTATGCACAACCCCAGCCATCCTATGCTTCATGGGGCGTAACACGCGGCATGGTGGGCGATGCCCTCAAGCAGCTCTTGACCCCCACCTTCACCGCCGCCCAAATCCCCGACCTGATCCAGGTCATGGAAATCCTGGCTGAGGAGATCCACAGCCAGATCAGGTAATGGCCCAATTGTGTTGGGATTGCGCCGCAATTGTACTGGATTGCGCCGCAATTGTACTGGATTGCGCCTTTACCTTGACGATTTGCCATTCTTCGAAGTATACTCACCCCCGCCGGGGTGTAGCGCAGTTCGGCAGCGCACCGCGTTTGGGACGCGGGGGTCGGCGGTTCGAGTCCGCCCGCCCCGACTTTAGGAAACATGAGCATGGCAAAACAAAAACTCGACGGCATTGTTGAAGCAGTACATTATGCCCCCGATGGCCAGGTGCAGTGGGTGCGAGCCTACGAGAAGCGCGGCCCGATCTTTTCGGACCGTGTCTTGATCGAACGCCAGGCATTGATCGAGAAATTGAAGGCCGGCAAAAATTACGCCGCCGGCAAGCGCAAGCCCTACCTGGGCGGCACGTTTGAGGCCGGCCCGGCCCTGCGCCTGGTCGAACAAGATGGCAAGACCGTCCTCGCCGGCCTGGAAGAGGTTCCCATTTTCTAGCCGCTGTTCCAAAACGAATGAGGCCGTGCACATGCGCACGGCCTCATTCGTTTTCGGGATAGAGTATAATTTCAGTGTGCCAACGCCGTTCTATCACTTAAGTATCAGCCAGGCCCTGCTGTGCCATCCGGCGCTGCCAGAAGAGGTGCGCGGCTTTTTATCGGCCTGGCGCAGCGAATTCTTGTTCGGCGCCACCGCCGCCGATGTGCAGGTCGTCTCGGGGCAAAGCCGCGAGTGCACGCACTTCTTCGACCTGCCCATCTTGCCGGGGCTGCCAACACCCTGGCAGGCCCTGCTGTGCCAATACCCGGCCCTGGCAGATGCCCCCAGCCTGCCGCCTGAACACGCGGCCTTCCTGGCAGGGTACCTCTGCCACCTGCAGGCTGATTACCGCTGGGTGCAAGAGATCTTTGCGCCGGTCTTTGGCCCGCACTGCCCCTGGGGCAGCTTTGGAGAGCGCCTTTACTTACACAATGTACTGCGTTCTTACCTCGACCGGTGTGTCTTGCCTGAGCTGGTGGGGCAGCACACCTGCTTGAGCCAGGTGGAACCGCAGGGCTGGCTGCCCTTCACCGCCGACCAACACCTGCGCACCTGGCGCGACCTGCTCTTCCCCCAGCTTTGCCCTGGCGCTCGCGTGCAAACGGTTGAGGTCTTTGCCGCGCGGCAGGGCATGCAGGCTCAAGATTACTACGCCTTGCTCGATTCAGAAGAGCGCATGCGGCGTGAGGTTTTTGTTCACCTGGCCCCTCACCAGCTAGAAAGTTACCGCCAGGACCTATTGGCCGATAACGTTCAACTGCTGAGCAGCTACCTGGGTGGCTGCAGCCAGGACCAACTTAGAAGCACCGCAACTGCGGAGGCAAAGCTATCATGAAACTGATCGACTACAGCGAGAAGAAAACCGGCAAGTCTCCACTCCAGCCCCTGTTGGACCGCATACAAGAGGTGCTGCCCCTTGATCAAGCTCAGCGCACACACCAGACGATGGTCGGGCGTTTTTCGCGCGGCCTGGATAACCGCTTCACCCTGCTGCACGATGTCGTCTTAGCGCCTGGCGAAGCCCCCATCCCCTACATCCTGGTTGGCGCCAGCGGCCTGGTGGTGATGGATGTCAACAGCGAACAGGGCATGTACCGGGCCAAAGATGAAACCTGGGCCGAGATGAGCCGCTCTACCAAGAGCTACCAACCTTCAAGGCGCAATTTCATCAAGCACACGCGTGCCCTGGCCCGCAAAGTCAACGCTTACCTCGAAAAGCAGAAGCGGCCCAACCCCGAGGCCGTGCCGGTGATGATCTTCCTCCACCCTGGCGTACACATCGATTCCAAAAACCCCGCCATCCGCCTGGTTCAGATCGACGGGTTAGAGCGTTTCATCGCCAGCCAGCAAGCCAGCGAAGAAGTGCTCAACGCCACCGATGTCAAATTGATCCTCGACGCGCTCGAAAAAGCCGCCCGCCCGCCAGAAAAGACGGCCAAGCTTGAAGAGAGCGAGGACTTCTTCGGCAAAGACCTGGGTGCGCCCCAAAAGCCCGCCCCCACCCCCAAGCCCAAAGAACCCGCCAAGCCCAGGCAGCCCCTCATTACGCCGCCCAGCGAGCTCAAGCTGCCCAAGGCCACCGATAAGCTCAAGTTCAGCAAAACTCAGTGGATCATCCTGTCTGGTTTATTGATCGTGAGCATCCTGATTTTCATTGCCATGATCCTGGTGGTAGTCTTCGCCTGAGGCGCAAGCGAGTAAAGGAACCCATTGAGCGCCCCATTCCTCTCCATCGTCATCCCAGCCCGCAACGAAGAAACGCGCCTGCCCAACACCCTGGCGCAGTTGCAAAGCTTTATTGCCAGCCGTCCCTACCCAGTGGAAGTGCTGGTCGTTGAGAACGGCAGTCAAGACCGCACCCTGCAGATTGCCCAAGAATTCGCGGCGCAATTTCCGGCCTTGCGCGTGATGCAAAGCCCTCCGGGCAAAGGCGTTGCCGTCAAGCTCGGCATGTTGGCGGCAAAAGGCGAGTACCGCTTTATGTGCGATGCTGATTTTTCGATGCCGGTAGAAGAGATCAGCCGTTTTTTGCCCCCCGAACTGAACGATTGCGATATCGCCATCGCCTCGCGCGAGGCCCCCGGCGCAGTGCGCTACAACGAGCCCCACTATCGCCACCTTGTTGGAAGAGGCTATAACTGGCTCATCCGCAGCCTGGCCCTGCCCGGCCTGCAAGATACCCAGTGCGGCTTTAAGTGCTTCCGGGCCGCGGCCGTCAGCGATATCTTTCCACGCCAGACCCTGAACGGCTGGGCCTTCGATGTGGAGGTGCTGTTCATTGCCCGGCGGCGCGGCTACAGCATCCTTGAGGTACCCATCCCCTGGTATCACACCCCCGGCAGTAAGATCAGCGTGCTGCGCGATTCGCTGCGCATGGCGCTGGATCTGCTCGCCATTCGTCGCAACGCCCGCCGCGGGCTTTACGAGGCCTGATGGCGCGCTTCGACCCGGCCCTCCTGCCGCCCAGGCCAGACCTATCCTTTGAACAGGCCTTGTGGGCAGCCGGTGTGGGCAACGTGGCAGGCATTGACGAGGCCGGGCGCGGCGCCCTGGCCGGCCCGGTAGCGGCCGCGGCGGTCATCCTGCCGCCTGAGCCGGCCCTGGCCCAAAGCCTGGCAGGCGTGCAAGACTCCAAACAACTCAGCCCCGCCCAACGCCAGGCCCTGCGGCCGCGCATTCAAGAGGCTGCCCTGGCCTGGGGGGTGGGCATGGCCAGCCCTCAAGAAATCGACCAGTTGGGCATCCTGCCCGCCACCCGCCTGGCTGCCTGGCGGGCCATCCAGGCCCTGCAGCCGGCCCCGCAGCACCTGCTGCTCGATTGGCTGCTGCTGCCAGACCTGGATATTCCTCAAACCACCCTGGTCAAAGGCGACTGCCGCGTGTTAAGCGTTGCTGCCGCCTCCATCCTCGCCAAAACGGCCCGCGACGACTTGATGGTAGGTTTAGCCACCCAATACCCGGCCTACGGCTTCGAGCAGCACAAAGGTTACGGCACACTGGCGCACCGCCGGGCATTGGCAAGCTGTGGCCCTTGCCCACAGCACCGACTCACCTGGAAATTACATGGAGAACAGCATGCATCCTGATACCGCCACCTCCCGCCAATATGGGCTTTGGGACAGCCCGGTAAGCCCTGCCAGCCTGGCACGCGGCTTAAGCTTCAACGATGTAGCCTGGGACGCCTCAGGCGCGCTGGTATGGCGCGAGGGGCGCTCAGACCGCGGCGTGCTGGTCATCCAGCCGCCCGACGGACAGGCGCCGCGCGACCTAAACAGCGATCTGGGGGTGCGCGCCCGGGTGGGGTATGGAGGGGGCGATTTTACGGTTGGGCGCGGGCAGGTGTATTTTGCCGAGGCCGCCTCAGGCAGGCTCTACCGCCAACCCCTGGCTGCCGGCTCTGCCCAGCCCATCACACCGGCCTTCGGGCAGGCGGCTGCCCCGGCCCTCTCGCCCGATGGGCGCTGGCTGCTCTACATCCACACCTACGAGGAACAGGACACCCTGGCCATTGTAGACAGCGAAGGTAAACACTGGCCGGCGCGCCTATCCCAAGGCCATGACTTTTACATGCAGCCCGCCTGGCACCCCGATGGCACGCGCATTGCCTGGGTGGTCTGGGACCACCCCAACATGCCCTGGGACGGCTCCACGCTCTACCTGGGCCAGCTTGCGGTGAGCGAGGCCGGCTTGCCCGCCCTGCAGGGCGTAAAGCCCATCGCCGGCGATGAGAAAACATCCATCTTCCAGCCGCAGTTTTCACCCTTTGGGCGCTGGCTGGCTTACGTCTCTGACCAGACCGGCTGGTGGCAAATTTATCTCTACGATCTCGAGAGGGGCACGCACCACCAGCTCACCCAGGTTCAGGCCGAGCACGGCGAACCGGCCTGGGTGCAGGGCGTGCGCACCTTCAGCTTTGCGCCAGATGGCAAAAGCATCTTCTTCTTGCGCAGCCAGGATGCAGTCCAGAGCCTGTGGGAGGTGAAGCTAGAGACAGGCCAAGAACGCCAGGTGCCCCTGCCGGCTTACAGCGGTCTGATGCAGTTAGCCATCTCGCCCAATGGCGAGCAGATTGCCCTCATCGCTTCCGGCGGCAAGATCCCCGCCCGCGTCATCACCTGTGACCCGGCCGGCAGCGTGCGCGTGGTGCGCCGCTCCAGTGCAGAAGACCTGCCCAGCGAGGCCTATTCGCTTCCCCAGCACATCGCCTGGAAGTCGATGGACGAGGGCCAGGCTTACGGGCTGTATTATGCGCCCGCCAACCCGGCCTTCAAGGCTGAGGGGCAGCCGCCCCTGGTGGTGCTCATCCATGGCGGGCCCACCAGCCAGCGCGTGGCGGGCTTTAGCACCAGCGCTCAATTCTTCGCCAGCCGCGGCTATGCGGTGCTGGACGTCAACTACCGCGGCAGCACAGGCTACGGGCGAGAGTACCGCAATAAGCTGCACGCCAATTGGGGCCTGCTCGATGTTCAAGATGCCGTCAGCGGGGCGCGCCACCTGGTGGATCAGAAACTGGCGGATGCAAGCCGCCTGGTGATCATGGGCGGCAGCGCCGGCGGATTCACGGTGCTCAAGGCATTGGAAGATTACCCCGGCATCTTCAAGGCAGGCATTTGCATGTACGGTGTTTCGAATCTATTCAACCTGGCTGCCGATACGCACAAGTTCGAGGCGCATTACCTGGATCTGCTGGTGGGCCCGCTGCCCCAGGCGGCAGACCTGTACCACAAGCGCTCACCCATCTTCTACCCCGAGAAGCTGCGCGACCCCATGATCATCTTCCAGGGCGAGATCGACACGGTGGTACCGCGCGCCCAATCAGACGAAGTGGTGGCATCCTTACAGCGCCGCGGCGTGCCGCACGAATATCACCTTTATCCCGGCGAAGGCCACGGCTTCCGCAAGAGCGAGAACATTGAGCATATGTACAAGGCCATCGACCGCTTCTTGCGCCAGTGGGTGATCTTTAGTTAGATTAAATGCTTTTGGGGATGTTTTGGGCAATTTTGCTGCTCAAAACAACCCCAAAAGCCTCCCCTTTTTCGCTTGATGTTAAATTAGAGCCAATCGCGCTTGAGGAACATCAGGGTGGCGCTGACGCAGATCAATATTGCTGCCAATGCCACAAACACAAACGCCGAGGGATGTTCTTGGAACGGCAGAACAACGTTCATGCCGTAAAAGCTGGCAATCATCGTCGGCAAGCTTAAGATGATGGTGATGGAAGCCAGGAATTTCATCACCCCATTCAGGTTATTGGAAATGATTGAGGCGAAGGCGCCCATTGTGCTGCTCAAGTTGTTACCGGCAATGTTGTTCATTTCGATAGCCTGCTGGTTCTCGGTGATCACGTCTTCGAGCAGGTCTTCATCCTCAGGATACTGCTTGAACAACTGGCTGCGCTGCAGGCGCTCAAGCATCAGCTCATTGGTTTTGAGGGCGGTGGTAAAGTAAGTCAGGCTTTTCTGATACTTCAACAGTTCCAGCACTTCTTTGTTGCGGGTAGAAAGTTGGAGCTGATCTTCCAGCCCATCCACCACCTTGTTGATCGTACGCAGGTAATTCAAGTACAGGTTAGCGGTGTTGAGCATCACGCGCAGCACAAAGCGGTTGCGCTTGCCGGTAGAAAGGCTGCGCGCCCGGCCTGAGGCAAATTCTTGCAAGATAGGATGATCGTAGCGGCACACCGTCAGCAGGCACTTGGAATTCATGATGATACCGAGCGGGATAGAGATGTAGGGCACATCAGCCCCTTTGCCCTGGAACCAGGGTACACGCAGGATGATGAGCAAATCACCGTTCTCGCGCTCGGTACGGGCACGTTCATCCAGGTCGAGGGGATAGGTGATGTAATCACGCGGTACGCCCAGGCCTTCTAATTGGGTAATCTCCTCGTTTGTGGGGTCTACCACGTTGATCCAGCAGCCGTTGACTGGCTCGTTGATCATCTCGATCCCAATATCAGTATTCTTGTAAAAAGCGATCATCACACACCTCCAGAGGTTTCCTGAAGGGTTCCGAGCAGTTTCAACCGCTCAGAAGCCTCTAGGTTTTGCGCTTAAAAGCACTTCCCGGAAGGCCGGGCTGGGTAAGCAGCCGCTTCCGGGAAGTGAAATTAAACGCGTGATGCGCTTCCCGTTAGACCTTCCTGTGCTCTCCAGGCAGGGTAAAGCTGTTAAACTCGTACAAGCCTGCGCTTTGTCTATGACTACTTGCAGGCTCGTCGCCGTCATCGCTGACGATGGACGGCAAGGGGCTATTCAAAGAATGGTGTTTAATCTCGGTCATCTCTCACTTTGTGCAGCAATGATATGCTGTCCGACAATTTTCTCCGAGCCCAAGTATAGCACCGGCATCAAACCTGGACAAGAGGTCAAAAGTGAGCCTCACATTGCAATTGCATTTCGGGAACTTTTTTGGCCGGGTTTCGTCTTACACACGAACCAATCAACCAAACTTATCAAGGAGAAGAACAACTATGCGTACCAAAATGATTTTTATCACCCTCATTCTCGTTGCAGCCACTCTGCTGAGCGGCTGCGCCGGCAGCGTGGTCGCCCCCACCGCTGCCCAGCCGCACACCATGAGCGTCAACGGCTCGGCCCAGGTGATGCTCTCGCCCGATATCGCCTACATCTCGATGGGTGTGCATACCGAGGCCCCAGAAGCCAGCGAAGCGGTGGCGAGCAACAACAGCCTGTCTAAGGCTGTGATGGATGCACTGGCTACCCAGGGTATCGATGCCAAAGACATCCGCACCACCAACTTCAACATCTACCCCATGGACCAGTACAACCCCAACACCGGCGAGAAAATCGGCACGGTCTTCTCGGTGGATAACACCGTGTACGTCACCATGCGTGACCTGACCAAGATCGGCGCCATCCTGGATGCCGCCATCGCCGCAGGCGCCAACAGCGTGTACGGCATCTCATTCGATGTTGAGAACAAAGAACCTGCCCTGGCTGAAGCACGTGCCAAAGCCGTAGAGAATGCCCGCACCCAGGCCGAGCAGTTGGCCCAGGCCGCCGGCGTTACCCTGGGAGAGATCAGCTCCATCAGCTACTACAACTATGCCCCCAGCCCTGTCTACTACGACAGCAAGGGCGTGGGCGGGGCCGAATATCCCTCCGCCGCCTCTGTGCCAATCTCGGGCGGGCAGCTCACCATCACCGTAGATGTGAACGTGTCTTACGAGATCAAGTAAGCAACTGACGCGGCAGCCATTGAAACGGTTATAATTAAGAGGCCTGGCGGCATGATCGCCGCTGGGCCTCTTAATTATTTATGGACAACCACGCCGTATTTCATCCACCCCGCCGCATGGGGCTGGCCTTTCATATGATAGCCATTCTCATCCTGGCACTGGCAGGGGTTTGGGGATTATCGCAAGCCTCGCGTGCCCAGGCCGGGTTAAGCTTCTTGCTTTACCTGCTGCCCGGCGGCCTGGCTGTGTTGATCATTCCGCGCCTCATCTACCAGGTTGTCGCGCTACAGCGTTCCAGTTATACCATTGAACGCGATGGCATCCGTCTGCGTTGGGGCCTGCGCAGCGAGGATATCCCCATCACAGCCGTCCAATGGTTGGGACCGTCCAGCCAAATGAAACCCGCCTTTCGGGGAGCCCCCCCCTACCTGCCTGGCGCGCTGCTCGGCATGCGTAAGCTCGCCGATGGCAGGCCGTTGGAATTCATGGCCTCTCACTCAGACCAACTGCTGGTGATCTTGACCGCTCAGCGCGCTTTTGCCATCTCGCCCGAAGACCCGGCGGCGTTCATGCAAAGCTTTCGCAAGCTCTCTGAATACGGTTCGCTCTCGCCGATGGCGGCGCGCACGGTTTACCCCGATTTTATTGGCCAGGGCTTTTGGGCCGACCGGCCCGCCCGCACCTTGCTGCTGGCGGCGGCGGTTGCCAGCCTGGGGCTGCTGATCTGGGTCACACTGGCAATCCCCACCCACAGCAACATCTCGCTGCACCTGGCAATAGACGGCTCTGCCGTGGAGCAAGTGCCTGCTGTGCGCCTGATGCTGCTGCCGGTGTTGAACAGCTTCTTCTTCGTGCTCGACACGCTGTTGGGGATCGTGTTCTACCGCCGCGGCCCCACCCGCCCACTGGCTTACATGATGTGGGCCGCCAGCCTGCTAACAGCCCTGCTGTTCTCGGCGGCGGTGTTCTTCATCCTGCGGGCCGGTTAACCCCAGCACCAGCACACAAATAAACACTTCTATGCAGTACTTGATCGGCTTTCTTCTCAGCGGCACCTTCTCTCTGTTGGCCTGGCGCGCCAGGGCGCTCTCGGCCAGTGGCGCATGGGCCGCCACCTTGTGCGGCGGGTTGATCTTTGGCGCGGGGGGTTGGGCTTGGGCGGCCTTGCTGTTGGCCTTCTTTATTTCATCCAGCGCGCTCTCACGCCTGTTCCGGCGGCACAAGCTTGCGCTAAACGAAAAGTTTTCGAAGGGCAGCCAGCGAGATTGGGCCCAGGTGGGTGCCAACGGGGGACTGGGGGCGCTGCTGGCCATAGGCCTGGCGCTGCCTCCGGGCTTATGGCCCGGCCCGACATGGCTGTGGGCTGCATATGCCGGCGCAATAGCTGCCGTCAATGCCGATACCTGGGCCACCGAGATTGGTGTTCTAAGCCGCAGCGCACCGCGCCTGATTACCAACGGCCGGGTGGTAGAGCGAGGCACATCTGGCGCGCTGACCCTGTTGGGAAGCGCAGCGGCCCTGGCTGGCGCAGCCTTGATTGCCCTGCTGGCAGCCCTACTGAGCCCGGCCGGCTTCGCCCTGGCGCTTGTGGGGGCAGTCACGGCCGGCGGGTTGGCTGGCTCGTTGTTCGACTCTTTGCTGGGGGCAACGCTGCAGGCCATCTACCACTGCCCGGCCTGCCAAAAAGAAACCGAACAGCACCCCACCCACCGCTGCGGCAGTGCCACCTCGCGGCGGCGGGGTTGGCCTTGGGTCAACAATGAAGTGGTGAATTTCTTGTGTTCTATGATGGGGGCAGCGGTGGCCGCACTGCTGTGGGGCCTATTTCAGTAGCGCCAGCAGTTCATTGACCTGCCGGATGACCAGGCACTGGGCCTCAGGGAAGATCCCTTCAGGGTCAACCAACACGGCTTGCAGGCCGGCATTTTGGGCGCCGACCACGTCGGCATAATAATTATCCCCCACGTAGAGGGCCTGCTGAGGGTTGGCTTCCAGGCGCTCGAGGGCATGCCAGAAAATACCCGGATCAGGCTTCCAAGAGTTGATCTCGCCCGCCGCCAATGCAAAGCTGAAGTACTCGTCCAAGCCCAGCCTGGTAAGCTGTTCGCCAAAAGCAGTGCCACGGTTCGATACCACCGCCATGCCAAAGCCCGCTTCTTTGAGCGCTTGCAAAGTCTCAAAGACCTGCGGCGGCACATAATCTTGGGGATGGTATTCCTCGCGCATGCGGCGCAGCACTTCAGGGGCCAGGCCTTGGGCCTGCTCGACCGAACAGCCAAACCTAACCAGGTTGCGCTGCCAGTAATAATTCCAAAAGTCCTCGCTCAGGGTCTCATACTGCGCCATATCGGCTACCAGCTCAGGCGATTGCGCCCAATAGTAATGCACCCAACGCGTGGCGCTGAGGCGTTTTTGCTGAGAATCCGCCATCCCCATCTCAGCGGCAAGGTTAAAAAAGGTCTCGTTATACGATGGCACGTTATAACGCAGTGTGCCATCCAGGTCGAATAAGATGATGCGGATTTCAGCAGGCTCGGCCAACTTAACCACCAATCTCGCTCATCCCACGGTTCAGAGGAATGATGCCATCCGCCAGGCCGTGTCCCCAGGGCTTGACCCAGATGCCCTCGACGATCAATTGGCGCAGGTCTTCCAGGCTGGCCCCGGCCCGCAATGGGGTTAGTAGGTCCACCTCGCCATCG
>Ga0209605_1001218_pt1 | contig 29674 bp, 23 predicted proteins | sample AD_UKC035_MetaG_FD_184408 | JGI IMG/M metagenome (GOLD analysis project Ga0209605, IMG submission 184408) | Active sludge microbial communities of municipal wastewater-treating anaerobic digesters from USA - AD_UKC035_MetaG (SPAdes) (version 2) | ecosystem: Engineered > Bioreactor > Anaerobic >...
CGCCCGGGCCGGCCACCTCCGCCACCCCACCGCGGGCGGAAACGTCCCCTGCCGGACGTCCTTCCGATGCCGAAACATTTCGCGTCAATTTCCTCGAAAAACTTGTCGCCGAAAACGCAACCTTGCGCGCGTTGGCGGAGGAATTTGGGCGCGACGCCGCGCTCGCCGCGCGCACCGGCAGCTTGAGCGATCTGGCCGGGCGGGTGCATCGGCTGGGCGGTTCGGCCGGACTGGCCGGTTTGCCCTGTCTCGCGCGGTTGAGCAGCGCCCTCGAAGCCTTGTTGCTGGAACTCCTTGAGAAACCACAGCTCATCAACGTCTCCACCACCCGCACCGTTACCGCCGCGGTGGGCTTGCTGGGGCGATTGATCCGGCACGCCGCGGAGCACCGCGCCATCCCCACCCGGCTGGGGATGGTGTTGACCGTGGATGACGACCCCACGGCCAACGAAGTCGTACTGGCGGCGTTGCGCCGGGCAGACATCACCGGCGAGGCGGTGACCCAGCCCGCGGCCGCCCTGCACTTGATGGCACAGCAACCCTTTGATCTTGCCTTGCTGGATGTCGAATTGCCGCAATTGAACGGCTTTGAGTTGTGTCGCAAATTGCGCGAACTGCCCGGCCGGGCGAACCTGCCCGTGGTCTATATCACGTCCTATGTGGATTTTGAATCCCGCGCCAAGGCGGCCGGGACCACGGACAGTGACTGGATTGTCAAGCCGATCCTCCCCATTGAACTGGCGGTGAAAGCGCTGACGCATTTGATCCAGATGCGCTGCCCCGACGACAGCACTCCGTCTGAGGCTTGAAGTCCCGGGCGTTCCGGCCCGGTTTGCTTTGCCTTTCTCGACCGGGGCGGGCAAACTTTTCCCGCTTGATCGGGCTCGTACTTTTAGCGGGTTTGGGTGGATTGGCTGCCGGGACGATTCACGTCTGGAGTGGTCCGGATCACCTTGCGGCGATCGGGCCGCTGGCAGTTCAGCGGCCCCAACGGGCGTGGGGGCCGGGGGTTCGCTGGGGCTTGGGGCACTCGGCCGGCGTGGCGGTCATCGGCGGGTTGTCGCTCTGGTTGCGCGACCTCATTCCCGTCGAACGGCTGTCCATCTGGGGCGAGCGGCTGGTGGGCGTCATGCTGATCGGCATTGGGTTGTGGGCATTGCGCCTCGCCCTGAAAAACCATCTGCACACTCACGAACACCAGCATGACGGGGAAACGCATGTCCACTTGCATTCGCATGCGCCCGGCGCCGGCCACTCCGTGGAGGCGGATCACTTGCATGCCCACGCCGCGTTCGGCATCGGCACGCTGCACGGGTTGGCGGGCAGTTCGCATTTTCTCGGGGTGCTTCCGGCGCTCGCGTTCCAAACCCGGTTGGAGGCGGTGATGTATCTGGTCGGGTTTGGCGCCGGCACCGTGCTGGCGATGGGGTTGTTCTCCTGGGGCGTCGGGTGGCTGACGACCCGCTTCGGTGGCACGGCGCTGAAAGCGTATCGCAGCCTGATGGGCACGGCAGCGGTCGTGGCGGTGGGCGTGGGGCTGTTCTGGTTGGCGACCAGTTGGGGGTGAGGCGCGGAGGGGGCGGGTTTTTCGGCCGTTCAGCCAAACTTTGTTTCAACTTGCCAGAACCGGAGGTTTTTTCCATGCTCGGTCATGGCAGCGCAACCGCGAAACCTCGACTCCCAATTCTACCAAAATGCGGATGATTTCTTCCTGTCCCAGGGGCACACGGGGTTGACCTTTGACGATCTCACCCTGGCGACCCTGTATTCGGAAATTTTGCCCCGGGACACGGATCTGAAGACGCAGCTCGCCGAATCGCTGCAGTTGCACGTGCCCATCATCTCCGCGGACATGGATACCGTCACCGAATCGCGCATGGCCACGGCCATGGCGTTGAACGGCGGCATGGGCCTGATTCACTACAACATGACCGAACGCCAGCAGCTCTCCGAGCTCAGCCGGGTCAAATACCACGTGCCCGGCATGATCCCCGACCCCATCAAGGTTGCGCCGGATCAATTCGTCGGCGACGTGGTGCAGATGGTGGATGAACGCAAATTCGGGTTCAGCACCTTCCCCGTGGTGAATGAGAAGGGGGTGCTGGTCGGACTGTTGTCGGGGCATGTGGTCAAGCCGCGTTACGCGAAGCGCAAGGTGGCGGAAGCGATGACGCCCCGTTCCCAGGTCCAGACCATCAACAAGAAGGAGCTGGGCAAGGATCCGATCGCGCGGGCGGACAAGTTTTTCACCGAGCGGCCGGGACTGCACAAATTGCTGGTGGTGGACGACAACGACCAGTTGCACGGCCTGTTCACCATGAACGACATCGAGCGGATCACCCAGGAAAAAAAGGCGCAGTTCCGTCCGGCGCGCGACGCGCAATTCCGGCTGGTCTGCGGCGCGGCGGTGAGCGCCACCCGCAATGCGTTTGGCGAACTGGACCGGGACCGGATTGCGGCGCACGTGGGGAGCCTGGTGGAACGCGGAGTGGATGCGGTGGCCGTTTCCACGGCACACGGGCACAGCAGGGGGGTGGGGGAGACGGTGAAATTTTTGCGGTCAGAGTTCAAGCAGCTGCCCATCATCGCCGGAAACGTGACCAGCGGAGCGGGTGTGGAATACCTGGCCGAGTGCGGCGCCAACGCCATCAAGGTCGGGCAGGGACCGGGGTCCATCTGCACCACGCGCATTGTCGCCGGCGTCGGAATTCCACAGATGACTGCGCTGTACGTTGCGTCACGGGCGGCCGCCCGCAAGGGGGTGGCGATCCTTGCCGATGGCGGCATCACCAAGAGCGGGGATTTGGTCAAAGCGCTGACCCTGGCGGATGCGGTGATCTGCGGCGGGATTTTGGCGGGATGCCGGGAGGCTCCGGGTGAAGTCATGGAGATCAGCGGCAAGATTTACAAACAATACCGCGGCATGGGCAGCCTTGCCGCAATGCGCGCCGGTTCGGCCGCGCGCTACGGCCACGACAAAAATCCCACCCAGAAAGTCGCGGCGGAGGGCATTGAAGCCCTCAAGGAGGTGGTGGGGTCGGTGGACCGGGTGTTGAGCCAGCTCGTCGGTGGAATCCAATCCGGCATGGGCTATGTCGGCGCGGCGAATTTGCAACAGTTGCGTGCCCGGGCCCGCTTCATCCGGGTGAGCCCCGCCGGCATGAAGGAGGCGGCCCCGCATGATGTGGTGGAGTTGAAAACGGGAAGCTGAACGGCGGATTGTCGTGGCGCCGGGAGCCCGGCCGGTGGGACGGCGGGACGTCACGTTCACCGGGGCGACGGCACGTCAACGGGACTGTGGCTGGAGCGTTGCCACCAGTCGCTCCGCAGCAATTGCCACTCAGTTTCCTTCCGGTGAACGAGGTGGAACCCGGCTGCCTGCAGAAATGGATCGGGATTGGTCAGGCTCCGTGCCGGCAATCGGGTGGTGACACGGAAAAATTGGTAGAGCCCCCATAAGATCAACCGGCTGCGCAAACGCTTCCAGCCGGAGGCGGCCAGTTGAAAATCAGCCACAAGCCAGTTGGCCGCCGGCCGGGCGGCCCGGGCGATTTTGCGAATCAGCGGAGGTAGCTGCTCGCGTCGGAAACAGTCCAGGAAGAAATGAGTGACGACCAGGTCGTAGCGGGATTCGGGCGGCAGCCAGTTTTCCAGGTCGGCATGAACGAAATGGACGCGCGCCCTGAACGCGCTCAAATGGCGGCCCTGCCGGCGGGCCCGGTCGAGCATCGCCGCGCTCCCATCCACACAAGTGAGGCGGGCGGCAGGAAAGCGCTGACCATATTCAAGCAGACTGCGCCCCGGTCCTTCACCGAGCAGCAGCACGTGCTCGGCGGCCGGGAGGGCCTCAAGAAACGCAACCCGGCAGCGGTGCATTTTCTTTCCGGCGCACACGGATTCCAGCGTTTGATAAAATGGCGCCAGCCGGTTGAAGTTCATGCGGCCGGCGCCGGCCGATAAGCGTAACGCCACCAGAGGCCGGCAAGAAGTCCGCCGGTGCCGTAGGCCAGTACATCCCCCAGGTCGGCCGTGCTGTGCGTCCAGAGCAGCGGCGCCAGCCCCTCAAACCAAACCGACCACAAGAGCACGTGCATCAGGATTTCCCCCGGTTGCGGCGGTTTTTCCCGCGGCCGCAATTTGCACCCGCTTTGCACCCGCAAGACCAGTGGCAGGGCGCAGGGAATCAGCCAGAGATCATTGAAGTACGAATGGAAAAATCCCGTGTGCCAATGGGATTTCAGAATCCAGCGATTCAGCGCGTACGCGCCGCATCCCAGCAGGAAGAGCGGATCGGTCAGGTAACGGAAAGACCGCATTTCAAAGCGCGTAAATGGTGACGGCGAAGGCGACCGCGATGGCGAGTTTCAACAGGATGATTTTGAACATGGACATAAAATTGAATCAGAGGTGGAGCGTGGAAAGGCGGGTGACCGGGGAGACTCCAGGCGGCGGGAAAGCGCACGCCGGGAGGGCGGTTCTCCGGGCGCAAGTTGCCGTGCTGAACTTTGAACCAGCCTGGCTTGACAACCGTGACGCAAAGAGATGATGGCCATTTTGCCGCGGTTCCCGGTTGTTGTGCGGGACAGGCAACCGGCGATGCCGCAGGTCAACAGTGGGAAATTTCCAGAGCGCTTGTCGAGGCAAAATCTCAAAATGCGCGTGGCGCGCTGAGCCACTGCTGGATCATGGCCTGGACAGCTTCGTCACAACCCCGCTCGGCTTCCGGTCCGGCAATGTTGGTGGCGGCGATGACGGCAAAATGCTTTTTGGGGGCAAGCCACATGACCACGAACCAAAATGTGTTGGACCCCTGGTGCGTGAGCGCCACTCCGCCCGCCCAAGTCCGGCGGGCCACCCCCCAGCCCGCAGCGTAATCGCCGCCCGTCGGCGGCGTATGTAGTCGTTTGAAGGTATGTGATGACAGAATGCCGCCACCATTTTCACCGTCGAGATGCGCGATGACGAACCGGGCCAAATCATCAAGGGAACAATGAACGGTGCCCGCGGGCCCCAGCGCAGGTGGATTGTCCTCCTGGCTGGGGTGGACGCCATCGGCATTGCGCAAATGTCCCCAAGGTTGACTCACCTGACCCACGGTCTCTGGCGGGCCAAAACCTGCCGTGTCCAGGTGCAGCGGGCGGAATAGTTTTTCGGTGATGAGTTGTTCCCAGGACTGGCCCGTCAACTTTTCCAGCATGGCTCCGGCGACCACGTAACCCTGGTTGGAATAAATCATTTTCGTTCCGGGGGCCGCCTCGGGTTTCTGCTGCAGGACCGCCCGAAGAAAGTCCCGGCGCTGTTGGGGGAGTGGCTGGCGCGACGTGCGGAGTGCCGCCCAAGCCGCCGCCGGTGGCCGGGTGGAGAGGCCGGCGCGATGTTGCAGTAATTGTTCGATGGTGACGGGTTCGTACGCTGCGTTGATTTGGCCGCGAAGCTCGGGAAAAATTTCCGCAATGGTGCTGTCCCAGCGTAAAGTGCCTTGCTCAACAAACATCGCTACCAGCGTGGCCGTCATGGATTTTGTGCAGGAGCCGATGTGGAAAAGATCCTGCGTTGTGATTGGCGACGGATCGTCAATTTTGCGGAGGCCCACTGCGGTGCGGTCGCAAATCAGACCATCCTTGACGACTACTGTGGCCAGCGCCGGCAGATGGCGGGCGGCGCGGATTTTGAGCAAAGCCGCCTCGGAAGAATTCGTTGTGGTTGGTTGCGCCGGGGCGATCGGAAGACTCCATCCCCAAAGACTCAGGAGCAGGACGATCACGCGCAGCATGTCCGCAACATAGGGATCTAAGGAGCTGGCGACAACTTTTCCTGCGAGTCTTGTGGCGCTCCTGCTGGAGCGGCTGGCAGGCGGTGGCCTGAGCACCGGGCGCCCGCTGGCTGTCGCGGGAGTGATGGTGGCAACGGATTTTCCGCAAGCGGATGTTTTTTGGCAAGGTTGCGAAAATTGCGTCGGGATGACGGGAAGTTTTGACATTGCGCCCCGGCATCGAGAAACTGCCCGTATGCGACTCACCCATTTGATTTCGCTAATTGCCGGACTCGCTGCGGTCTCCGTTCCAGGACGCAGCATCGGCGCGCCTTTCGATCCGCCTGCGTTGTACCTGCAATGGCAACGCGATCCCACCACGACCATGACGATTCACTGGCACACGGTGGGCGAAGCCAAATCCGGGCTCCTGCATCGGCCCGTGGGCGGTGCGGCCTGGCAGGCCGCTGCGGGCACGGCGCAACCGTTCGTTGGTACCGACCGCTGGGTGCATACGGTGGAACTGACGCAGTTGCGACCGGCCACGGATTACGAGTTTTGCTTCAGCCCGGGGGAGAAGGTTTTCAAATTCCGGACGATGCCGCAGGATTTGAGGCAGCCGGTGCGTTTTGTTACCGGCGGCGATGTTTATCACGAATACAAATGGATGGACCTGATGTACGGCCTGGCGGGGCGTCTCGATCCGGCATTTGTCGTGTTGGGCGGTGATCTGGCCTACGCGCATGGCGGGACGAATGAGGAACGGATTACGCGCTGGTTCGATTATTTCGCGGCCTGGAAAACCAACGCCATTGCGCCGGACGGCCGCATCATTCCGATGCTGGTCACGATTGGCAACCATGAGGTCAAGGGATCGGCCGGCCAGCCCCCAGAAAACGCCCGTAGCTTTTACACCTTGTTCGCCGCGCCCGGGGCGCAGGGGTATGCGTGTCTCGATTTCGGCAAGTATCTCAGCCTGGTGTTGCTCGACTCGAATCATACGCATCCCATCGTTGGGGCGCAGACCGACTGGTTGAAGGGGCAGCTCGCGGCGCGCACCTCGATTCCGCATGTCATTCCGTTTTATCACACCCCCGCTTATCCGGGATACCGGAGCGAGACGGGCAGTCATGCCGAACAGATCCGGGCCAACTGGTGTCCGCTCTTTGATCAGTATGGCGTCAAGCTGGTGTTTGAGAATCACGACCACTGCTTCAAACGCACCCACCCGATTCGTGGTGGAAACCTTGATCCGACCGGTACAGTCTATCTGGGCGATGGGGCGTGGGGCGTGAATTTGCGCACCCCCGATCCCGGCAAACCGAAATGGTACATTGCGCAAAGCGGACCAATCCGGCATCTCTACCTCGTGACCCTTTATCCCGAGGCGCGCCATGTGCTGGCCTTCAACGAAGCGGGCCAGATTTTTGACGAAGTGTATCAGCAGCTCGACTGACCGCCGGCGTTCGCGCTGGTCGCTCGTCGGCCAGCGGACGTTCGGCAGCGCGCGCAGGGCGGGCAGGGTCAAGTCCGATCAGGCCCATAACCACCTGAGGTCATGCGCGGTTTTGGCTTATATGCTGGTTGGGTCTGCGGGCTTTTGCTCCCCGCGGCTTCGGCCTTTGCGCACCGGCCCTACGAACGCGTGGCGGGATCTTTCGAGCGCAGCGACGGCGTCTCAATTGCCATCGCGCGTCATTACGTTGATGGCATCATGGGGAGGGATCCGGTCTCGATTCAGTTTCGCCTGCCGAACGGGCGGGAGATTGTTCGCACCCCGCACACCGGGGATGCCGTTGTGCGGCCGATCACCGGAGGGGTTGAGATTTATATCAATTCCACGGCAACTGGCTGCCTGTCGCCGGGCGTGTGGAGGTGTTCGACGGGTACACGTTGAGGGCGATTACCGCGGGCCGGAGAGGCCGTTCCGCTGTGGTTCATTTCACGGACTACTGGCTGCGTTACTTGATCTTTAGCGCGGGTTGGCTCCTGGGGATCAGTCTGCAGATTTCCACCCGCGGCGTCCCCGCTGCCGGCTGGCGGAGAATGTTGCGCGCCGCAGGCGCGGTCGCCATCGGCATTCTGAATTTCATTTTGCTCTACGATTTGATGGTTTTTGAACCCATCTCGCCGCTGGTTGTGGCTGCCGTCTGCGCCGCTGTCTTGTGGGTGGTGGCACGGTACTGGAAAAAGTGGCGTCGTCATGGAGCCGGGCATCCGGAGATTTGAGCGCCGGCAGTGCGGGGCCGGGAGATCGTCCGCCTTCGCATGGTTTATTCTGATGCCCCATCAAGATTTTCAATTTCTCCTTTGTTTTGTGCTGGAATAGCCTCTCCGCATGACAGACGCCAATTCCCGGCGGGGTGCGCTCGGTGCCGCGACCGCTGCGGCCCGCAGCCAATCCGGATTCTGGGCGCTCATCGCCACACAATTTCAGGGCGCGTTCAGTGATAACGTGCTCAAAACCCTGGTCATCTTCATGATGCTCGGGGCCGGGCTGACGATGGCGGAGAAACACCGGCTCGGGGAACTGGTCGGCGCGCTTTTCTCGTTGCCGTTCATTTTGTTCTCGATGGCGGGCGGCTTTCTGGCGGATCGCTACAGCAAGCGCCACATCATGATCGGGGTCAAAATTTTTGAAGTGGTAGTGATGTTGCTGGCGTTGGCCGGCTTTTTTTTCACCAGTCTGCCGGTGCTGCTTGCCTGCGTGTTTTTGATGGGAACGCACAGCGCGTTTTTCGGTCCCTCGAAATATGGGGCGCTGCCGGAATTGCTGCCGGAGCGGAAGTTGTCCTGGGGCAACGGCATTTTGGAACTGGGCACGTTTCTGGCCATCATTCTGGGCACGGTGACGGCGGCGTTGCTGGCGGAGCATTTCCGCGGCCGACACCTTTGGTCGGGCACCATTCTGGTGGCGTTGGCACTGGTGGGCTTGCTGACCAGTCTCGGCATCACGCGCGTTCCCGCCGCCAACCCGGCGAAAGGCTTCAAACTTAATCTGCTCAAGGAACTGTTCACCAGTTTGCAACAAGCGCGCGGGGACCGGTTGCTCAAGCTGGCGTTGCTGGGCAACACCTACTTTTTCTTTCTCGGCGCATTGTTGCAATTGAACCTGTTTTATTTTGGCGCGGAGGTGTTGGGCGTTTCCGAAACCAAGATCGGATTGTTGAACGTGGCGCTGGCCATCGGCATCGGGATCGGCAGCGTGACGGCGGGCTACCTTTCGGGCGGTAAGATTGAATACGGTTTGGTGCCGCTGGGGGCGTTGGGAATGTCCGTGACCTGCCTCGCGTTGCTCTTGGAAAGCCTGAGCCTTCCGGGCGTGCTGGCGGTGTTGGCCGGGCTGGGATTCTTCGGCGGCTTCTTCATCGTGCCGGTCACGGCGCTGTTGCAGCACCGGCCCGACAGCCGGCGCCGGGGCGAATTATTGGCGGCGGCCAATTTACTCTCCTTTATCGGCGTATTTGCGGCTTCGGCGGCGCATTACGCGCTCACCAGTTGGTTGCAATTAACGCCGCGCGGCATTTTTTTCGCGGGCGGAGTCATGACGCTGATCGGCGCCGGCCTGTCCTTCTGGCTGCTGCCGGATGCGTTCCTGCGGTTCCTCCTGTGGATGATTACGCACACGCTTTATCAGATCAAAGTTTTGGGACGCGAAAATATTCCGTCGAAAGGTGGCGCCTTGTTTGTCTGCAACCACCTCTCCCTGGCGGATGCCGTGTTGTTGCAGGCGGCGGTGGATCGTCCAATCCGGTTCATCATGCTCAAGGCCATGTATGAGAAGGGCATCATCGGGTGGTGGGCGAGAATCACCGGCGCGATCCCCATTTCCTCGGAGCTGCGACCGCGCGAAATGATTCATTCACTCCAGACCGCGAGCGCGGCGCTCAAGAACGGCGAAGTGGTCTGCATTTTTGCCGAAGGGCAGATTACGCGCATCGGTCAGATGTTACCGTTCCGACGCGGATTTGAACGCATCATGAAAGGCGTGGACGCGCCGATCATTCCAGTGGGACTGGATGGCGTTTGGGGCAGCATCTTCAGTTTCGATCGGCGGCAGTTTCTCTGGAAAATCCCGCAGCGCATTCCGTATCCGATCACCGTTAATTTCGGTCCGGCACTGCCACCCACGACTTCGGCGGTTGCCGTCCGCCAAACCGTTCAAGAACTGCTGGCTGCGGCCTGGGAGCAACGCCGCCGCCGCCTGCGGCCGGTGCATCACGCGTTCGTGATCAGTGCGCGACGGCATCCCCGCCGCTTCGCCATGGTGGATGCTCAGAACCGGGCGCTGACGTTCAACGGCGCCCTGACGCGCAGCCTGTTGCTCGCTCGCCGCCTGCGCCAGATCTGGTCGGGACAGCGCATGGTCGGGCTGTTATTGCCGCCGAGCGTTGGGGGCGCACTGGCCAATTGGGCGGCTTTGTTTTGCGGCAAGGTGCCGGTAAATCTGAATTATACGTTGCCGCCCGAAGCCATCGCCTCGTGCGCGTCACAGTGCCAACTGCAAACCATTCTGACCTCGCGCGCGTTTTTGGAGAAAATGCCGCTGCCATTGCCCGGTAAAATTCTTTTTTTGGAAGACTTGATCGGCAGGAAGGAGGTCGCCCCATCACTGGGTGAAAAAATGGTGGCGTTGTTCCTGGCGCGTTGCGTGCCGGTTAAAGGGCTGGACCGGATTCTACGCGACCGGAGTTTCGTCGCCGGGCGCGCGCCGGCAGATGCGGATACTGCTGCAACGTCCGATCCGCTGGATCAGCTGGCGACGATTATTTTTTCAAGCGGGAGCACGGGCGCGCCCAAGGGGGTCATGCTGTCGCATTACAACATCGGCTCGAATATCGCGCAACTTGGGCAAGTCTTCGCCTTCGGTCGCAAAGACAAGGCGCTGGGGGTGCTGCCGTTTTTTCACTCATTCGGGTTCACTGGCACTTTGATGTTGCCCGGTGTGCTTGGCATCGGCGCGGTGTATCACGCCAGTCCGCTTGACGCCAAAACCATTGGCCATCTCGCGCAGACACATGAAATCACCTTTCTGCTGGCGACGCCGACGTTTCTGCAAATTTATCTGCGCGGTTGCGCGGCGGAGCAATTGGGGAGCGTGCGTCTGGTTGCCGTTGGCGCGGAGAAGCTGTCCGATCGGCTGGCCACGGCGTTCGAGGATCAGTTTGGGGTTCGTCCATTCGAGGCCTACGGCTGTACTGAATGTGCGCCTGCCGTCGCCGTGAATGCGCCGGATTTTCGCGCGGCGGGATTCCGGCAGGTGGGCGCAAAACGCGGCAAGATTGGTCATCCGTTGCCGGGGATTTGCGTGCGGATTGTTGACCCGATGAATCCTGATCCCGGGTCGCCGGTGGCCTTGGGGCAAAGCGGCTTGCTCCTGGTGCGCGGTCCGAATGTCATGCGCGGCTACTTGGGGCAGCCGGAGAAAGCGGCGGCCGTATTGCGCGAGGGTTGGTACGTCACCGGCGACATCGCTGCGTTGGATGAGGACGGTTTTCTCCAAATCACGGATCGCCTGAGTCGCTTCAGCAAAATTGGCGGAGAAATGGTGCCGCACATCAAAGTCGAGGAAAAGCTGCACGAACTCGCCGGGATCGCCCATCAAGCATTTGTGGTGACCAGTGTCGCCGATGAAAGGAAAGGCGAGCGACTGGTGGTTTTACACCGGTTGGAAACCAGTGAGCTGGAGGTGGTCCTGGGGAAGCTGGCGGCGAGCGATCTGCCCAATTTATGGAAACCGAAAGCGGAGGCCTTCCTGCCTGTGACCGCCTTTCCCTTGCTGGGCACGGGCAAACTGGATCTGCGGCAGGTGAAGATGCTGGCCACACAGTGGGCGGAGTCGGCCCCGGCCACCTGACGCAACCGGGACGCTGAACACCGGAGTTCGTTGGCCGCGGCGCACCGCGAAACAACAGAACCGCGGAGCCGGGATTGGCCGGCATGGCGCTTCCGCATGCCCCTGGTGGGAGCGGCGACGAGTTTGGAGAAGCGGCCGGTTGCGCGTTTAATGATTCGGTGGGGCGTCGCCAGGGGCACACACACATGCCGGCTTTTGATGGGATGACATCGCCCGAAACCACGCCACCGGGCCATTGGGCGCGCCCCGCATGGCTGCGGTAAAAACTTTTTCTTGAATTTCAGCGGCGAACCGATAGCATCTCCCGCAGTCCCAATACGTAACTCGAGACGGATAGCGAGTTCAGTATTGGGTGACCCAATGCTAACTCCTGAATACCCACAGCCTGTGAAAAGCAATTCATCTCAATCTGGTTTGCAGGTCACGGCGATGCGTTGCCTGAGCCTGCCGTTCACGTTTACGACGCTGCTGATCGCCGCGTTGAGCCTGGCGTTGCCCAGTCTTGCCGACAATATTGCCGCCAAAGGCCATGGCATCATCGGCATCAAGCTGGGCATCGATTCCGCCCCGGGCAAATCCATGTACAGCGGCGGCATACCGCCCAATATCAACGATGAGAATCCCTACTCGCGCGTGGACACGTTTAGTGCGCAGTGGGACAGCAAATTGGAAGATTGCAGCTTCGTCGGGGTGCTCTGGCCCACGAAGCGTTACGAGGACATCGGGACGTTGACCTTGACCATGGCGTGCTTTGGCGACGGCGGCTGGTTTGGCGCGAACGGCGTGATGCCGCCGCCGGGCACTCCCTTTCCGCCGGCAATGCTGGCGGAACCGACCGTGCAGGTGACGACCAATGGCGGCGTCACATGGACCCCGGTGGCCGCAACCTCTGATTACACGAACATCATGATCAACCACTACCCCGGCGGCCAGGGCGGCACCTTCAATCCCAACACGGTGGACATCACCTTTACGCTGACGACCCCGGCTTCGGCCGTTAATGGCGTGCGGCTCATCGGAACGCACGGAGGCACTGCTGACAAGAATGGATTTTTGGGCGTGTGGGAGCTCGGGGTGGACGCCACGTTTACCGACTCAGATTTCGACGGAATGCCCGATGCCTGGGAGCTGGCCCACGGTTTGCTCGTGGGAACGGATGACAGTCTGGCGGACCATGACCTGGATGGTCTGAATAATTATGACGAATATTTGCACGGCACGAATCCGGATGAACCCGATACTGATGGGGACGGTTACTCCGATGCCATTGAGGTGGCCGAGGGGTCGAACCCGACGGACCCCGGCAGTGTGCCGGGCGACCTGGCGCGATTCGGAACGGCCACCCTGGGCACGCAAAGTTCCGGGGGGGTGGACACGGAGTACTTTCACGTCGGAATCCAGGAGGACGTTACCGATGGGAACTTTTACACGGTTGTGGACAATTGGAATGGAGACCGGCCGACCCTCGCAGACCCGAAAAGTTATGTCGGCATCATCTGGTGGTCCGACTCGCCGACCAATCCGGTCCAGCGAGTTGAATTGGCCCTGGCGGCGTATGTTGATGGCGGATGGTTTGGCCCCAATGGGATCGGGCCGGCTCCGGGGCAACCCTTGCAACCAGCCCATTTGGTGTCGCCGGCGGTGGAAGTTTCGCAGGATTATGGCGCGACCTGGACCGCGGCTCCCGCCACCTCCGATTATCTGACGCTGATGAAAGGACATCAGGTGGGTGGCAACGGCGTTCCTAATCCGCACTTTGCTCCCGTCTCCACATTTGTTCTGGACCCTCCGGCCACCAACATTAACGCCATCCGCATCATTGGCAGTGAAGGCGGGGGCGCCTCCGGCGGCTTCCTGGCCGTGTCCGACCTGAAGGTCTTTGCGCGAACGGATGTGGATGAAGATGGCATGGACGATGATTGGGAACGCAGACATGGCTTGATCGTCGGCGTCAAGGATGACCAGGGAGATCCCGACCTCGACGGCCTGAAGAACTTGTCCGAGTTCCAGTTGCTCACTGATCCCCATGACCCCGATACGGACGATGACGGATTAAATGATGGAGATGAAGTGAACGTTCATTTCACCAATCCGCTTTCGTCGGACACCGACACGGACGGCCTGAGTGATGGCGAGGAAATTAACATTTACGGCACCAATCCCTTGAATGCCGACTCGGACGACGATGGTTTCAACGACGGACTGGAAGTCTCCCTGGAAAGTCACCCGCTGGATCCGGCCAGCACCCCGGATAATTTCGCCTTGCGCAATGATGCCAGCGGCCTTCTGGGTGTGGCGAATAATACGTCGGATCCCGGCACGCCCATCTTCAACGCTGGAAGTGCGAGGAACATTCACGACGGGGATGTGGCGACGCGGGTGGACAATTACAGCAATCTTCCGCAGCCCCTGGGGTATGTCGGCATCGCCTGGACCGCGCCCGTGACGAACCTGTTGACCCGTCTCCGACTGGATCAAGCCACCTTCTTCGATGGCGGCTGGTTTGGAGTGAGCGGGGTCGGGCCGGGCGCCGGCGGCGTCCTCTCCGCACCGACGTATCTGGGCACGGAGCCGCCCACGGTCCAGGTGACCACCGATGGGGTGACCTGGACCACCATCGGCGTCACCTCCGATTATCTGACCGCGCTCGAAGGGCACGCGCTGCCGGCAATCGCGTTCGGGCCGCCCACGCGTGCGACGGCGAATTTCGTGTTCAATACCCCGCAGGCCGGCCTCACCGGCGTACGCATCATTGGCGCCGAGGGAGGAACGGCGGATAACGGGTTTATTGGCGTCTTTGAACTCGCGGCCTTGACCAGCCGGCCGTCGCTGCCGGTTACCCTGCTCAACGCGGGAACGGACAGTGGGAATTTCCGTTTTGAATTCGACACCCAGACGGGCGGGATTTATGAGGTTCAATATCGCACTTCGCTGACCAGCGGGAGCTGGCAGACCCTGACCACGATTAACGGAGACGGCACCCGCAAGGCCGTGACGGATGCCATCACCGGCGAGACGCGTTTCTATCGCGTGGAAAGCAAGTGATGGAGTTGAAAGAAGAATTGGTGAAGCGGATGGCCCGGGAGGGCCATCCGCTGTCTGGGGGGCGGCCGCCAAGCGGTTGGCGGAGCCGGCCGGCAACCACGTCAAACGGGGTCGCGATATAATTTGAGCGCATCTTCCCCAGGCGCATTGGCCGGGCCGGCGCTCAGTTGGAAGGGCGGGGTTGGATTCAGCGCGCTGGCCGTTGCCTGTTTTCATGTGGCTTATACGCCCGCCGACGCGGGTTGGTTCAGTCTGGCCATTTTGGGGTACGTGATGGCCCTGACCCAGCTGGCGCGCTTGCGCAGTACGCGACAGTCGTTCTATTTCGGATTGATGGCGGGGTTCGCCTGCGTGGCGCCGCAACTGGAGTGCTTCTGGCGGATCTTCGGCCCGGCTGCCGTTCCGCTCTGGTTCATTCTGGCGCTCTGGCTTGCGTTGTTTACAGCGCTGAGCCACATCGCGCGTTGCCGGCTGTGGCGGTTGGCGGGCTGCATGGCTGATCTCGTTTCTCTGGTGCGGCCTCGAGTATTTTCGCAGTGAACTTTACTTTCTAAAATTTTCCTGGCTTAACGTCGGTTATGCATTTGCTTCGCCACCACTGCTTTCACTCAATCGGCTCGGCATGTACGGCGTCGGATTTCTGGCGGCGCTGCCGGCCGCATTTTTTGTCGCGTTTCACCGGCGCCAAGCGCTGGTGTGGAGCGGCGTGACGGTGGCGGTGGCGCTGTTGCTGATCGTGCTCAAATCCTGCTCTCCTCCCACAACCCGTCTGCCGGCAATTCGCCTGGCCGGTTTGCCGTTGGAATACCCGAGTGAGTTGGAGCTGCTGCCCGCGCTCGCGAAGCTGGCCTCCACCAACGCCACGTTTGACTTGCTGGTCCTGCCGGAAAACACCCTGGAAGGCGCGCCCGCCCGATCGCTGGCTGGCGTGGGGCAGCGTCGTGGTGACGGGCGGATTTGTGCTGGGCCTGCCCATCGCCCGCTGGCGCCGGCGGCCGGGAAGGCGCCCGGCCGAATCAAGCTCCGCGTCAAAATGACTTCCCCCGGTGACGTCGTCCGCCGAGCCGCGGGGGCGCGGGTCACTCCGAGTTGGGGTAGGACCCCAGCACCTTGACGTAACGGCATTGCTGCTCCAGTTGCGCCACGGCTTTGGCAACCCGCGGGTCCTGCGTGTGCCCGTCGCAATCGATGAAAAACAAATATTGCCAGGCTTTGCGCTTGCTCGGACGTGATTCAATCTTGGTCAGATTGATGCGGTGCCGTCGGAACGTGGCCAGCACCTGGTGCAGTGCGCCCACACGATCGTTCATGCTTACGATCAGGCTGGTGCGGTCCTTGCCGGTTGGCTGTCCGCATTGGCGGCCCAGCACCAGGAAGCGGGTGGCGTTGGCGGCGTTGTCCTGAATGTCCTGTTCGAGGATTTCCAGCCGATACTTCTGCGCGGCCAATAAGCCGCCGATCGCCGCCGCGCCCTTCTCCCGGGCGGCCAGTTCGGCCGAGCGCGCATTGGAGGAGGTTTCAATCAGCTCCGCATGCGACAAATGGTTTTGAATCCAGCCGCGGCATTGGGCGAGCGATTGCGGGTGGACGTAAAGTTTTTTGATGCGCGGGCGGGACGTGTTGCTCATCAGGCATTGCTGCACCTTGAGCACAATTTGGGAGACGATCTTCAACTCGCTGTCCACGAACATGTCGAGCGTGTGGGTGACGACGCCTTCGGTGGAGTTTTCCACGGGGACCACACCATAATCAGCGCGGTTCTTTTCCACCTCCGTGAACACGTCGCCGATGGTGTTTTGGGCGGCGTAACGCAGGCTCGCGCCAAAGCGTTTGATGGCGGCTTGGTGGGTGAACGTCGCCTCGGGGCCGAGGTAGGCAATCGTGAGCGTTTTTTCCAGGGCCAGCGCGGCGGACATGACCTCGCGGTAGATGGCGCACAGCTGTTCGTCGGTGAGCGGGCCGGCGTTGGATTTGCAGATGCGCGCGAGCACCGCACGCTCGCGTGCGGGCGCATAAATTTCCTCACCGGCCTGCAGCTTGATGGCGCCAATGGCGAGCGCGTGTTGGGTGCGTTCGTTGATCAGCCGCACGATCTGCCCGTCCAATCGGTCAATGGCCTTCCGGTGTTCCGGGATGTTCATCGGGCGAAGCATACGGGGCGGGGCGGGGGAATTGGAGAAAAAACTTGCCGCCACCCGGTCGCGCGCGGATGCGGGAACGGTTGCGTTCTGCGGCGCTTCCCGCAAACTGACGGCGTGAGTGGTCATCATCCAGTGCAGGTGGTCGTCCTGGGGGCGGGGTTCGGCGGCCTGACCTTCTGCCAGCATTTCCGGCATCCGGACGCGCGCCTTACGGTGGTGGACCGGACCAACCATCACTTGTTTCAGCCATTGCTCTATCAGGTGGCCGCCTGTGGTTTGTCGGCCACGGAAATCGCGCAGCCGGTTCGCAGCATCCTGTCGAAACGCCGCGACATCACGGTGCTGTTCAACCGGGTGGTGGGCATTGATCTCCAACACAAACAGGTGCGGCTGGCCCAGGGCGAATTGTCCTACGACTACCTGGTGCTGGCGCTCGGCGGGCAGACCAGTTATTTCGGCCACCCGGAGTGGGAACAGTTTGCGCCCGGCCTGAAAACCCTCGCAGACGCCCTGCGGATTCGCAGTCAGATTTTGCTGGCGTTTGAGCAGGCGGAAAACGCCACGGATCCGCAGGAGCGTGACCGGTTGATGACCATCGTGGTCGTGGGCGGCGGTCCGACGGGGGTTGAATTGGCGGGGGCCTTTGCCGAACTGGCCCGCACCGTGTTGAACCGCGATTTCCGGCGGATTGACCCTTCCAAGGCGCGCATCATTCTCATCGAAGGCTCGCCCCTGGTGCTCTCACATTTGCCCGCCGAACTGTCCGCCAGCGCCCAACGCCAGCTCACGGCATTGGGCGTGCAAATCCACAATAACATTCATGTGCAAGCGATTCGCGCCCACGAAGTCGAATTGGCGGATGGACGCGTGATTCGCGCCGGCACGATCATTTGGGCGGCAGGCGTGGCGGCCTCCCCGCTCGCCGGAGAACTGGGGGTGGAACTGGATCGCGGCGGGCGCATCAAGGTCGCACCCGATCTGAGTCTGCCCGGGCATCCGGAAGTCTTTGCGATTGGGGACATGGTTTCGTTGCTGCAACCGAACGGCCAGCCGGTGCCCGGCGTTTCCCCGGCGGCCATGCAAATGGGCCGGCACGTTGCCGTGATCATCAAGGCGGAGTTGAATTCGCCCAGGGGCCCAACCGCGCGACCGCCCTTCCAGTATTGGGACAAAGGCACGATGGCCACCATCGGGCGGTCGGCGGCCGTCGCGTGGATCGGCCGTTTCCGCTTTTCGGGATTGCTGGCCTGGTTGACCTGGCTGTTCGTGCATTTGATTTTTCTGGTGGGATTTCGCAATCGTCTCGCGGTGCTCTTTCAGTGGGCCTATTCCTACTTCGCGTACAAACGCAGCGCGCGCATCATCACCTATCTGCCCGGTGCGGCCGCGGACGCCGGATCATTGTCGGCGCGGACCGATGACGCCTGACCGGAGGAAGCGGTCTGGCGTTTTGTCCGGCTGCCGCCTAATCTGCGGCGGTGGGGCCGGTGGCAAAAATCGCCCACGGTGCGCACGGGATGATTAAAATCAATTCAATCGGCGTCTGAAAGACATGGCAGATTTGTTCGCCAGACTTCCCCGGGTGGCGGTGGATGGCAAATTTTTCCGGCGTGGTTCAGAGAAACTCCATTTGAAGGGGGTTTCGTACGGGCCGTTCGCGCCGGGCCGCGACGGACAACCCTTTGCCACGGCGGAGCGGACGACTGCCGACCTGCAACTGGTCAAGGACCTCGGCGCCAACCTGCTGCGCCTCTATCACGTGCCCCCGCGCTGGTTTCTCGATCTGGCTGCCCACCATCAATTGCTGCTGTTGATTGACATTCCGTGGAACAAACACCTGGTGTTTCTGGACGATCCCGTGCGCCGCGCGGAAGCGCGGCAGGCGGTTTGTCACGCGGTGCTGGCCTGTGCGCGTCACCCGGCGGTGCTCGGCTACAGCGTTGCCAACGAGATTCCTCCCGACGTGGTGCGCTGGAGCGGCACGCAGGCGGTGGCAGAATTTCTGGACGAGCTGATTGGCGAGGCCAAGCGCATCGACCCCGAATGTCTTTGCACTTACGCAAATTACCCCACCACGGAGTTTCTGCAGCCGCAAACCCTGGACTTTGTTAGCTTCAACGTCTATTTGCACCAGCCGGCGGCGTTCAAAAATTATCTTGCCCGGCTGCAGATGTTGTCCGGGGGCAGGCCGTTGGTATTGAGCGAGTATGGCTGTGATTCCCGGCGCGAGGGCGCGCTGGGCCAGGCGGAAATGTTGTCGTGGCAAACCGAGCTGGCGTTTCGCGGTGGTGTCGCCGGAGCCGTGGTGTTCAGTTTCACCGATGATTGGCATCGTGGCGGGGAGAGCGTGGCCGACTGGCAGATGGGCCTGACCACGGCGGCGCGGGAGAAGAAACCGGCGTTTGACCGCGTGAAAGCCGCCTTCCAGGCCGCACCAAAATTTCCGCTCGGCGACAAGCCCCGGGTCTCGGTCATTGTGGCGAGCTACAATGGCGCCGCCACGTTGAAGGCGTGTCTGGATTCACTCCGCAATCTCAATTACGGGGACTACGAAATCATCCTGGTGGACGACGGGTCCACGGACGACACCCCCCGGCTGGCGCAACAATATCCCACGGTGCGTTACTTTCGTCACCCGGCCAATCTGGGACTGTCCGTGGCCCGCAATACCGGCATCGCGGCGGCCACCGGCGCGATCGTGGCGTTCACCGATGCGGACTGCCGGGTGGATGAGGACTGGCTGTACTATCTGGTGGCCGACCTGGTGGAGGGCGAGTTTGCGGCGGTGGGCGGGCCGAACCTGCTGCCGCCGGAGGATTCGGCCGTCGCGGCCGCGGTGATGGTTTCGCCGGGCGGCCCCGCGCATGTGATGATTTCCGATCGCGAGGCGGAACACATTCCCGGTTGCAACATGGCGTTCCGCAAAAGTGCGCTGGTGGCGATTGGCGGGTTCGACCCGATCTTTCACACGGCCGGAGATGACGTGGACGTCTGCTGGCGGTTGCAACAAGCGGGATGCAAGATCGGGTTTAATGCAGCAGGTTTCGTCTGGCATTACCGCCGGGCGACCGTGCGAGCGTATTGGCGCCAGCAAAGCGGATACGGGCGGGCGGAGGCGCTGCTGGTGCGCAAACATCCCGAGTATTTCAACGCGTTTGGCAACAGCCGGTGGCGTGGACGAATTTACGGATCCGCGAATTTCGGGCTCGTGCTGCAGCGTCCCATTATTTACCGCGGAATTTTCAGCAGCGCCCCGTTTCAGACCGTGTACGCGGCGGAGCCGGCCACCGTGTTCATGATGCTGACCACAGTGGAATACTACGCTCTGGTCGTGCTGCCGCTTTGGGCGCTGGCGATAGCGTTTCCCGTCCTGTGGCCCATGGCAGTGGTCAGTCTGAGCATTCCCCTGACCATCTGCGGGGCGGCGGGAATGCAGGCCACGCTGCGCGCGGCAAGTGCCGCTGGTGGTCGCGCGCCCTGGTTGCCTTGCTGTTTCTGTTGCAACCGGTTGCCCGCGGCTGGGCGCGCCATCAAAGCCGGCTGGCGTTGCGCCTGAGTCCGGCCCCCTCGTTTGAGACGTTGGAGTCGATCGCGCTGCGGAACGGGGAGGCGCCGTTGGACGAGGTGTGTTACTGGGCGGAACGGCGGATGGACCGGCTGAACTTTGTCGGCCAGGTGTTGCGCGGTCTGGACCAGCGCCACTGGCCTTATCGCGCGGATGTGGGGTGGAGTGAATTTGACGCGGAAGTTTTTGGCAACCGGTGGAGTTGCATTCAATTTGCCACCGTTGCCGAGGAGTATTCACGCGGGCGGCAATTGATCCGCTGTCGCCTGCGGGCGCGCTGGTCGTTGCAAGCGCAGGCCGCCTTGTGGTTGTTGCTGGCGGCGGAGGTTGTGCTCCTCGGGGCTTTCGTCGGCTGGTTCGCCATGCTGCTTGGCGCGGGGGTGGTTTTGGGCGGGGCATTTTATTTGGTTCGAGGTCAAAAGCGGCGGCTTCAGAGTGAACTGGCCGGTTTTTTGAATGGACTGGCTGAGGAGCTGGGACTGGTAAAAATTTCGCGTCCCGACCTTGAACCAGCGGCGGCGGCGGACGCTTCGGTCCCCGCGACGGTCCCCAAGAGCAAACCTGCGCCCAGGCGGGTGGAACTGCCCGCCGCGGCGGTTGTTGTCCCCGCGGCGCCGCCGGCACCGCCGGCCGGCCCGGGAGGGCCGGATGCTCTGCCGCCGCCGGAACGCTGAGGCGCGCGCGGTGAAGCTTCGGGGCGTGACAATGCCGCCGATCATGGTTCAATTTTCTTCGTATGGTTCAATATCTTGACTGGCTTCGCCGCGTCTTGACCCAGGGCCGCTATAAAGCGGACCGCACCGGCACGGGCACCTACTCCCTGTTCGGCGCGCAGGCGCGTTACCCGCTGGCCACAAGCTTCCCGCTCGTTACGACAAAGCGGGTCCATGTCAAATCGGTCATCTACGAATTGCTTTGGTTCCTGCGCGGCGACACGAACATCAAGTATTTGCAGGAGCACGGCGTCAGCATCTGGGATGAGTGGGCGGATGCCAATGGCGATCTTGGCCGCGTCTATGGAGCCCAATGGTGTGATTGGCGGACGGCGGAGGGGCGCAGCATCAACCAGATTGAGGAGGTAATTGAACAGATCAAAACGAACCCCGACAGCCGGCGGCTGATCGTGACGGCATGGAATCCGGGTGAAATCCAACGGATGGCGCTGCCGCCGTGTCACGCCTTGTTTCAGTTCTACGTCAGCGATGGGGAGTTGAGCTGCCAGCTGTACCAGCGCAGCGCGGATATCTTCCTCGGGGTGCCCTTCAACATCGCCAGCTACGCGTTGCTGACCTTGATGGTCGCCCAGGTCTGCGATCTCAAACCCGGCGAGTTTGTCCATACTTGCGGTGATCTCCATCTTTATGCAAATCACCTGGAGCAGGCGAGATTGCAACTCGCCCGCGCACCGCGTCCGCTGCCGCGCATTCAACTCAATCCGGCGGTGAAGGAGCTCCGCAACTTCCGGTTCGAAGACATCGAATTACTGGGCTATGACCCGCACCCGGGCATCAAGGCACCGGTGGCGGTGTGAGGCGGAGGCGGGGAGGATGCCTGCCAGACGGGAGGTGGTGGAATCCGTACGGGCGGGCGCCGGCGTCATGGAAGCAATCGCAGCTCAAAAATTTTTGCCGGAAGGAACCGCCGCTTTCAAGGTTTCCAGGAGTAATTTTTCCGGTCCTCATCCTGGACCGCCCACTTGTTTTCCGGAGAGACGTCCTGGCCGTATTTGAGCAGGCGCACGCTGCCATCCACAAAGGCGTAATTTGACGAGCCGGACCGGCTCAACGTCCCGACCCGCTGGGTGGAATGACACCCGCGTTCCACACGGTCGGCATCGTTGCCCACCCCTTCGCCGAGGTCCATGAAATAGTCCATGGCAATGCGCACTCCGCCGACGTCCATGTTCCGTTTTTCGCCGAACAGAATGGTTTCCGTGGGCTGGCGAATGGCGCTTTGTTTGATCAGCAGGCCGTCGTAAGATTCTGGATCAGGATTTCCGGTCTGCCGGTTGAAATAATCATTCCAACCGTTGATCAGATAACTGCGCGGCGACCGGTCGGCGAGTGTGGCCGAGTTGGTGGCCGTCGGCGGCACGCCACGACGCGCATCGGTCGCGCAGACCAGGAGGTTCAGATTTTTGTAGTAATCCTGCAGCAGGGTCGGCCACCGATTCCGGTTGGTGCGCGGTGGGAAATAGTCGTTAAAATCGTCGGCGTACAGCATGGTGGCCAAGGAAAGCTGTTTCAGGTTGTTGGCGCACTTGATCCGCAGCGCCTGTTCCTTCGCATTGCCCAAGGCGGGCAGAAGCATGCTGGCCAGGATGGCGATGATGGCAATGACCACCAACAGTTCGATCAGGGTGAAGGCGGCACTTCCCGCCGGAAAACAGAATTGCCGGCATTTGCGGCGGCGCGAGGATTTCATGCGGTTTTCAAGATTCAGAGAGAACACGGCTCCCGAATAGAAGGTGGGAGGATTTCGTCAACCGTTGGATTATGTCAAAATCAAAGTTTATCGCCTCAATCGTTCTCATTCTCGGTTTGGGCGGCTTCAGCCTTTACCTGAACAGAGACCGATTTAAGCAGCAGACTATTCAAATTTCCCACCGAATCAATCCGTCACGGGCGCGGGGAGGGAGCATGCCGATCACCTTCGTGCTCAACGGGTACCACCGCTTGAAAAGTGTGCGCGTCGTGGACGCCGCCGCTTACGCCACAAATAAGTATGCCCTGCCGGTCTGGCGGTTGGTCACCGAATCCAATTCGGCGCCTGTTTCAACTTTCGATTACGGCAATCGAATCCGCGGGATGCATCCCGAAACCAAAGGACTTCAACCGGAGCCCTTGCGGGCGGGGGTCACTTATTGCCTGCTGCTGGAGACCGCCCGGGGACAGAAGGCCGAACACAACTTCGTGATGGCCGCTTCAGGCCAATGAGCGGTCTTTCGCATCGGATTTCGAGGCTGTCGCGTTTGGCCCGGAGTGGCCGGGGATGGTTATGCGGGGCGCGTCAGCCGCTCCAGTCGCGCGGCCGGACCGGCAGCGGGGGCGTTGTGCTTAAAAGTTGAATTCGATTTCCGCCCAGAACGCCTGTTTGTCGAAATTGTACGGCGCCGCCCGGCCATCGTATTTCGCGTACTTGGCGAGGACGGTCCAATGCTTTCCGAATTTGCGTGAAGCCACGACGTCGTATTCCTGGCCGTAGTCCGCTCCCCCCCGGTCGGAATCGAACTTATGATACACAAAGTTGAGCGGAATTGTTCCGGGAAGACTAACCCCGGCTGCGGCGTAGAAATCCCTGAGCCCATTGACAGGAGTCGCGGTGAAGACATCCGCCCAACCGTTGAAGGCGTGCAAAGTGGCAAGCGGCGTGCGAAATCCCTGACCGTTGTCCGCTCCCAGCACTTCGCAGCCCGCACTCAAAGCAAACCGGTCGTAGGTGGCTTTCAGCTCGCCCAGATAATATTGGGTGTCGTAATCAACCGGACTGTCGGCATAATCCGTTTGCCAGGCAAATTCGCCTCGATAGCCCAGGGTGCCCTTGGCTTCCGTGTCGAACGTCCATGTCCCCGTCAGGAAGCCGCCATAGGAGGCGCAGGAGTTGATGGCGCTGCCGCCCCGTTCATTTTTCAGATCCAGCAGATAGGTGTAAGCCCCGAGTTTTGCCAGTGGCGACAGCGTGAATGCTGCATGCAGCAGATGGGAGGCTGAGCGGAAATCGCTGGTGGCCGCCGCCAACGCACCGTCATCTCCGTAGATGCGATGCACCTTCCAGAGGTAGTTGTAATCCAGCTCCAGATGGTTCAGCGGGCGCAACTTGAATCCAGCCGTGTCAAAGGTCTGGGCGTTTTGCCGCCAACCCACGTTGCCGATGAAGCGCGCATTGTCCCAAACCAGCATTTCCCGCCCGCCTTTTACCGTCGCCGAAAAATTCGTATCACCATACGTGTAACCCAGCCAGACCTGGTTGATTTCCGTCCCGGTAGGATCGGCAATTACATCGCGGAAAACTGGCGATCCCGGCCCCGCCGCGTAGGTATCTTTGTTGGCTGCCGTCACGTTTTCCGCTTCGATCATCGCTTGAAAGCCATACAGGGAAGCCGTGGTGTAACCCAGTCGCGTACGGATCGTCTCCGCGTGCGCGCCCGGAGTCCCGCCTTCCTGGTCCAAATTTTCATAACGGGCACGAACATTGAGTGAAAATTTGCCCTTGGCGATCACGTCGGGGATTTTGTCCTCCAGAAAATTTGCCACGGCACAGGTATGCGGCTCGGTGGCGGCCGGATTTTCTCCGGCGCAAAGCATCGGGCTGACGGCCAATAACAGGCTGCTCAACAGCAAGGTTCCGGAGAGGTCCAATGAGTTGCTCATAGTCGTTGAAGGTTATTGATGGTGAGTGGTTTGGAGTTTGCAGGTATTCGCAAGTTGTTTTAAATGCTTCACTTGGCCGGCTCAGTCTGGGGTTGACTGTTCCCCAACTACTTTAATGAAGTGTGATTAAACAGGCTGTCTATTCTAAGTCAAGCTAATCTACTAATTTTGTTTGTGGCGGTCCCGTTGCATCATCGCGTGGGGTGTAGAAATCGGGTCGGCGTAGCCGTGGATGGCTGCGACCCTTGCCGCCCTGTTCGCCGCGGTGCCGGCAGGTGCGATAATATTGCTGGCCTTGCGGCGGACTGGCTTATTGCGCGGTGAAGTCCATTTGGGGGATGGCAGCAATCAGACTCTGAGTATAAGCGTGTTGTGGCGCCTGGATCACCGTGGTGGTCTCGCCCATTTCCACGATTCTCCCGCGGTGCATGACCATGATGCGGTGACTGACATGTTGCACCACCGCGATGTCGTGTGAGATGAACAGATAGGCGAGCCCGTGTTGCTGCTGCAGGTCCTGCAGCAGGTTGACAATTTGAGCCTGCACCGAGACATCCAGGGCACTGACCGGTTCATCGCAAACAATCAACTTCGGGGCCACGGCCAGGGCGCGTGCGATGCCAATGCGTTGCCGCTGGCCCCCGCTGAATTCATGTGGATAACTTTGAGCAACACCGGTTTCCAGGCCGACTGCCTTGAGCAGCTCGGTGATCCGGTGTCTCCGGGCCGTTGAACTGTCGGTCAGGCCGTGCAAATCCAGCGCTTCACCGATGCTGTCTCCAACCGTCCGACGCGGATTCAGGGAGCTGTAGGGGTCCTGGAAAACCATTTGCAGCTGCCGGCGCTGTGCCCGTAGTTCGGCGCGACTGAGCCGGGCCAGGTCTTTCCCGTTAAAAATGATGTTGCCGGAGTCCGGTCGCTGCAGTTGGACGATGGCCCGGCCCAGGGTGGTTTTTCCGCAGCCGCTTTCGCCCACCAACCCGAGCGTTTCCCCGGGGGCAATGGTAAAGCTGACATCGTCAACGGCCATGATGAGCTGGCGGGCGCCACCCCAGGCCGGCGATCTGGCGGGAAAGGAAACTTTGAGATGTTGAACTTCCAGCAACGTCATGAGCCTCAAGGACCGGACCCGAAACAGGTTAAGGATCGTGACGGGAGAAGTCCACCTTCACTGGCTTCCCGGGTTGCTTTTTCAACCCCGTTCCGGGGACCGCGGACCGGAACGCTTCCCGCTTTCTTCGGGCGGTGTTTTTTTTTAATTTGTGGCATGAAAGTACTGCGTCATACGGACCGTCAGTTTGCCCGGGAACTCGCCCGCATCGCTGCATCCGCCAGTCTGTTTGATCCGGTGATTGAGCAACGAACGCGCGCGATTGTGGCGGCGGTTGCGGCGCGGGGCGACGCGGCCCTGCTTGATTTCACCGAACAATTCGATGGCGCCAAACTGACGGCCCAACAACTGCCGGTAACCCGGGAGGAATTGCTGGCGGCGTCGCTCAAGGCCGGTCGTCCGCTGCGGGCGGCAATCGCTGCAGCGCGACTGAACATCGCGCGCTTTGCCAGGAAATCGCGACGTAAAAGCTGGCACGCCAGAAATTCGCACGGCGCGGTGGTGGGGGAGAAGTTCGATCCGTTTGCGCGCGTGGGCATTTACGTTCCGGGCGGGACCGCGCCGCTGGCGTCCACCGCGCTGATGACCATCACGTTGGCGCGGGAGGCGGGATGCCGGGAAATCGTCGTCTGCTCCCCGTGCGGCAAGGATGGGGGGCTCAATCCCACCATTGTCTTTGCGGCGCGGGCGGCGGGCGCGACGGAGATTTACCGGGTGGGGGGGGCGCAGGCCATCGCCGCGCTGGCGTACGGGACGGAAACCATCCGGCGGGTGCAGAAAATTTTCGGTCCCGGCAACGCTTACGTCAGCATGGCCAAGCGGTTGTTGTTTGGCCATGTCGCGGTGGACTTGCTGGCCGGCCCCAGCGAGCTGCTGGTGTTGGCGGATGACTCGGCGGACGCGCGCTTCATCGCGGCGGATCTGTTGGCGCAAGCGGAGCATGGGTCCGGACACGAACGGATCTGGCTGGTCACGACTTCACGGCAATTATTGGGCGCGGTGGAAAGGGAGATTTCCCGGCAATTTCCCGCGCTGAGCCGGCGTAAAATGGTGCAACGCGTGCTCGATCGAAACGCGTGGTTGATCCTGGTGAAAACCATGGCGGAGGGGGTGGCCCTGACCAATCGTTTGGCCCCGGAACATTGTGAAGTGATTGCGCGGCGGGCCCGTGCGGTGAGTCGGGGCATCACGACGGCGGGGGCGTTGTTTCTCGGCAATTATTCTCCGACAGTGTTGGGCGATTATGTGGCGGGTCCGAGCCACGTTTTGCCCACGGACGGCGCCGGTGTTTCGTTTGCCGGGCTGACGGTGGATCAGTTTCAGCGCCGCACCAGCGTGGTGGAGTATTCGCGCGCCGGGTTGCGCCGCGCCTTGCCGGCGGTGCGGCAATTTGCCGCGCTGGAAGGCCTGGACGGTCACGGCAAATCGGCCGAGGTGCGCTTCTGAGTTGGCTATCCGGAGGAGGACATTTTACCCTGTGCCGCGTGAGTATTTTAGCCGAACTCGAATGGCGCGGGCTCATCGCCGATTGCACCGACCGGGCGCAATTGGCGGACAAGCTGGCGCGTCCCATCACGCTCTACTGTGGTTTTGATCCGACGGCGGATTCGTTGCACGTCGGACATCTCGTGCCCTTGCTGGTGTTGCGGCGGTTTCAAAAACTGGGGCATCATCCAATCGCCGTGGCGGGTGGGGCGACCGGAAGCATCGGGGATCCCAGCGGCAAAACATCGGAGCGTTCCCTGCTGAGTCCGGAGCAGATTGCCGCCAACGTGGAAGCGGTGCGCCCTCAACTGGCTCGATTGCTGGATTTCGAGACGCGCCAAAATCCGGCCCGGCTGCTGGATAATGCCGATTGGATGGCCGGGGTCAGCTATCTCGGTTTCCTCCGTGAGGTCGGCAAACACTTTTCCGTCAATCAAATGGTGGCGAAGGAGTCGGTTCGCGCGCGCATGGAAGACCGCGATACCGGGATCAGCTACACGGAGTTCAGCTACATGCTGCTGCAGGCATTTGATTTTTACGTGCTGGCGCGGGATCACGGCTGTGAATTGCAGATCGGCGGGAGCGACCAATGGGGCAACATCACCGCCGGCATTGACCTGCTGCGCAAGAAACTGGGACGCCAGGGTTACGGATTGACGCTGCCGCTCATCACCAAGGCCGACGGCACGAAGTTCGGTAAATCCGAGGGCGGATCGGTCTGGCTGGACGCCCGGAAGACAAGCGTTTACAAGTTTTATCAATTTTGGATCAACACGGCAGACGCGGATGTGCTGTCCTATTTGAAATTCTTCACCTTCCTCCCGGAGCCGGAAATTGCGGCTCTGGCCGGCCAGCACACGACCAATCCCGGCGCGCGCGCCGCCCAAAAAGCGCTGGCGCAGGCGGTCACGGAGATGATCCACGGCGCCACGGCCACCCAGGAAGCGATTCGCGCCAGCCAGATTTTGTTCGGGGGGGAGTTGACGGGGGTTTCCGAGCGCGTTTTTCAGGACATCGTGGGTGAAGTGCCCACGCAGAAAGTTGAGCGGACGAAATTGGATGCCGGCGGCCTGCCCCTGGTGGAGTTGTTGGTGCTCGCCGGGTTGAGCGCTTCCAAAGGCCAGGCCCGCAAGGATATCGAAGGTGGCGGCGTCAACATCAACAATGCGCGTGAGGCAAACGTCAGCCGGCTGGTGACCGCGGACGACCTGCTTTTCGGCAAGCACGTGCTCTTGCGCAAAGGGAAAAAGAATTACGTCGTCGTGACCGCGCAGTAAGGCGCCGGGTCGCGCCGGGACGGCGTGCTCCGCCCGCGGATTGCCCGGGCGCGCGCCTTACCCGGGAATGAGGTCGCTGACAAGCGCGCGTTCCTCTTTCAATTCCTTTTCCGTGAGGGCGATTTTGGCGCGGCTGAATTCATTCAGCGGCACGTCGGGAACAATGTTCCAGGTTTTGCCGGTGCTGCGGACGGGGTAGCTGAACATCAACCCTTTCTCGATGCCGTAGCTGCCGTCGCTGCATACCGCGACGCTGTGCCAGTCGGTTCCCGGCGTGGGGTTGACCACGGAACGAACAGTATCAATGGCGGCGTTGGCGGCGCTGGCGGCGCTCGAAAGGCCGCGCGCCTTGATGACCGCCGCCCCGCGCTGTTGCACAATGGTGATGAAATCTTTTTCCAGCCATTCCTTGTGCCCGATGATGTCCGGCACGGGTCGCGTGCCGATGCGCGCGTTGAAGAAATCCGGGAACATGGTGGAACTGTGGTTGCCCCAAATGGCCAGATTGGTGACGGCCGTCGTGTCCACGCTCGCTTTCCTGGCCAGTTGCGCCCTGGCGCGATTTTCGTCCAGGCGGGTCATCGCGAAGAACCGGTCCGACGGAATGCCGCGGGCATTGTTCAGGAGGATCAGGGCATTGGTGTTGCACGGGTTGCCCACCACCAGGGCGCGCACGTCCGCGGCGGCATGCTTTTCCAGCGCGCGACCCTGCCCCACGAAGATCCGGCCGTTGGCGCCCAGAAGGTCCTTGCGTTCCATGCCAGCTTTGCGCGGCGCCGCCCCGACGAAGAGGGCCCAATTGACCCCCTTGAAACCGACGCTCAGGTCGCCCGTGGTTACCACGCCCTTGAGCAGCGGAAACGCGCAGTCTTCAATTTCCATGGCGGTGCCGTCCAACTTCGCGAGAATTTCGGGAACATCCACCTCGATCAGATGCAGAATGACCGGCTGATCCGGCCCGAACAGATCGCCGGAAGCGATGCGAAACAACAGGGAATAGGCGATTTGACCGGCGGCTCCGGTCACGGCAACGCGAATGGGAATTTGATTCATAAATGCAAATACAATCCA
>Ga0209605_1001219_pt1 | contig 29666 bp, 35 predicted proteins | sample AD_UKC035_MetaG_FD_184408 | JGI IMG/M metagenome (GOLD analysis project Ga0209605, IMG submission 184408) | Active sludge microbial communities of municipal wastewater-treating anaerobic digesters from USA - AD_UKC035_MetaG (SPAdes) (version 2) | ecosystem: Engineered > Bioreactor > Anaerobic >...
TTAAGTAATTCGGGCAAGTGCGATTAATGTGTGTGGAATATTCTTAAGATATACCCCTCGACGTAACTGACCAGCACCAGCTATTTCATCCTCTCTGACATCGGTTTCAACGGCAATAGACCATGGATACTCATTTGAAGGCAATTCATCAAGAGCTTTTTGCAAATGCAAATCAAATAACTCTGGGCTGATTCTTAATGTCCGGCAAACTTCATCTCTAACATCTAACAATGATGCATATAGAGTTCCACGAAGTTTGGAAATTAATTGGTAAGCAGCAATTAGTGTATCTAGGTACTTAATACGTATATCGCTCCATCCGGGCTGGTGCAACCACAAGATGCTATTTTTATAGGTTACGTTCTCAATTCTTCTGAAACGCGAATCTGCTGTGTCAGTTCTAAAGACGCTAGTGGGTACTATTACACGTCCATTAACCAAGGGGTGCCAATCAGTATAGAAGATAAGCTCTAAAGCCTCTAATCTAGGGCACCATCCCATGAATGTGCGGTGATACAAAGGAGAGCGATTGCCTGGAAAATCGGGATTTGATGCATGATATGGGGTATTATCAAACAAAAGCTTTATACATGCCTCCCTCATGGCCAATGCCAAACGTCTTCGAGGGCGATATGTGAGTAAATCTGGGTTTTTTCTTTGATGAGGAAGCAGATCACTTAATCGTTTCCATCTATCGCGAACTGAGTTGAGCCAATCAAGTTCTGTAACCGGGAACGCCCCAGGATTAATTTGTTTTACTTTATGGGCAGACATGATCGTTTGATCTTCAAGATCATCTGTCCATGCATTATCTTCCCAATCCCGGGTTGTGGTTTTCCAATCCGGCAAAGGACTAGGTAGGATAACTTCACCTTGTCCAGTTGGGTTTATATTCCAAAGGCGCGCAACAAACCATCCAGGTATTGTGTACACATCCTGCATTTGAAGGATTAACAGCTTGTGAAATGCCTGTGGATCGGAATCGGCAAGAACCAAAGCTTTCTCGCCATATTCGGTAATTACGTGGGGTGAATTTCTTATGGTTTGTTTCCCTGCTTGTTGCAGCATCATCCATTTAAAAATACGCAACTCACGTAGCACGTCTTCTACAACTCGGTCACTTTGTGTAATCACAAGTCGCATTTTTTGTAAACGATGACCAAGTTCATCCTTGAGTTGTGTTCCAGTGATCGCCCCCTTTTCTTTTGCCAACCTTAATGTATCTGAAAACAACGTTAAATCTGTAAATAAACCCAGATCCCGTCTTTTAGGTGTGTTCCAAATAAAAAACTTTTCTTCGTTCTTCATGCTTGCGTTCAGTTGTTATCAGTTCAGAAAAAGCCGCTTTGCTACCTAATAGGCGGCTCTGAAAAAACAAGAAATGGAAACCATCTGGCGTCAAATTGGCAACAGGGTCTGAAAAACCCGTTTAGATGGTATAAGCGCTGGACTTTCGACAGCAGGAATAACCAGTCGGTCGGAAAAAAACATTACCTCGGATCCCTTATAGCGCTCTCCTGCACTGTAGTTCAAATTGTACACAATTTGCCTATATCCATTATAGATTGCTTGAATCTGAAGTGCGTTATCGTAGGAAACGATCCAGTGTTGAGATATACCCGCAACAAGTCGGGCGATCTCTAGGTGATCGTCATGCTCGTAATAATTTTGATAAAGTCCCTGCCCTTTTACATAGTAAGGCGGATCAAAATATACCAAGGCATTATTAGAGATTCTTGGCAATACATCACGGATAAATTGCGCTGCATCAGTGTTGAATAAGCTTATACGATTACCAAATCGCGCGATTCGCTGGATACGAGAGATGAGGTTTTTACGGTTGAAACGAGCATCCAATTTGTAAGGGCCGTCTTGGTTTTTCCCACCGATAACGCCACCCGCGATAATACCTGAACGGTTCGTCCGATTGAGAAAAAAAGTGGAAAAGCCAAGTTCCAGAGTAGTTGCTTGTCCAGCGCTTTGCTGAATTGATTGCTGACTTTCCCATTCTTCCATTGTGACTGGTGTGTCGCGGATGAGCTGACAAAGAGCATCAGTATCATTCAATACCGAATACCAAAAAGCATAGATCGAGCGGTTTATATCATTGATATAAATATGAGAGGTAAATTCACCAAAAAGGAGCGCTATGGCAACTCCAGCGCCACCGGCGAAAGGTTCTATATATGGAGCGTCGAGGAGGTTGTTATCTCGAAAAACCAACTTCATGAAGTTGGCTAGTTTCCCTTTACCGCCAGGATATCTTAGTGGAGTCAAAAATGGCATAGATTGATATTCCCGGAACTTCGATTAGGCCCAGATTGCTATAATAAATGGCTGAAGATTATCCCACGCAGAACGCAGATCATCGAGAGCTGGCTTAAAATACGGATTATGCACATACTGATTTAGAACATTAACTGATGCGGCCATAAAGTTGTCAGCCTGGGCAGCATGCTTAACTGCACGAGCTTGATGCTCTGATAACTTGTTGTTTGTTTTGAGGTGATCAGCTGCATCTATTAGTTTTTGGCTAAGCTTATATGAAGTGTCTTCTGGTTTTTTCTTGAAATCCCCTGCGTTGCGCACAATATAATCATCCACACTTAACTCAATAAACACTCTAAACAAAACAGCAACTGAGTTGGGATATTCCTGTATAAGTAACTTTTTTAGCTCGGCGTACATTTCGTTGATTCGGGCTTGGTGGATTACAAGCTTAACCCTTTGCGGAATCAACGTAGGGCGATTCTTTTCCAATGGTGCCTGTCTTTTGGTTTTGCCTGTGTTCCCTTTGGAAGGCGACGCCGGCGCTGTACCACCAGATGACTTTGAAGAGGATCCAGCTTCAGGATTAGCCTGGGATTGCCCTTGCTCTATTTCTTTTAGAAGACGATCAATGTAGCTGACGCGATCATCTTTATGGTAGATATCCTTTGTCCTCACTTGACCAGAGGATAAGTCCGATGCGACTTTGGCCAGGACTCCGATCATTTTTTGAGAATCGCCACTAACTACCAACTCTCCGTCTTTCACATCGTAGCCAAGCTGGTCGCGAGTGTGGCGATCTTCAACAACACGTTTCATGCTTGTGACAGGAACGGCCTGACGATCTACAGGCGATAGAGCACCCTGTTCTTCTAGGAAATCAAGAACTTGCAAGTGGATCTCTTTTTGCCCAAAGCGTTGTCGAAAACGGGCTGTTTCGCCCGCTCCCCAACGAACAATTCCTGCGCCTTCTTGCTCACCGCCATGCCGTAATTCAATCCAATGCCGTGCATCATCACGACTCGAAACAATAACACAGGTAATGTTATTAAGTGGGCTTTTTTGATAAGCCAAGCTCATTTCCTTTACCTGCTTTTGCGCAGCGGATGAAAAAAGATCCAAGGCCATATCAGGATTTTCGAGTATCTTCAAAGCACAGAGCCTGCGATTACCCTCCAGAACAAGATATCGTTGATTATCCCCGATCAAAGGCATGACAATCATAGCCTCCGACGGATTAAGCCCATTTTCAAGAATATCTCTGGTGAGGTTGATGATTTTAGCTTTTTGCCCATTCACTAATGTCCGAATAGACTCCAGCTGACTTGGCTGAGGATTGTCAAGCCTAGGGTTTTCCATATCAACTAATAATTGCGAAACGTCAATCAATTTAATTTCAGCCATGCTAATCCTCTTTGGTTTTGAGCAAACCATAATCTCATTGACATTATTGTAACCAACCTGACTCTTAGGCGCAAGCGAATCATTCCTCTACGTGTGCTAAAGTTACACCATGTTTATCCAACTTTAATTATATCAGGCCATCTTCAGTCAAGCCCAGCCAAGCCATATCCTTGCCGCCTGCCCAATGATTATGACGATGTATGATATCGTCAAGCGACAATTCGCAGATAGCGAGCCTTCCGTCGGCATCAACTGACCAAATAGTTTTCATAACGCTATCATCTATGTAGATGACGGGCACGATGTGCCACCCGCCGAACGGTTGCAGCGCCAAGGAGAGCAAACACGGTATGCCTTTTTCTATAAGGCATCTGGCGAAAGCCGTTTTCTCTTCGCCGCTAGCAAACTCCCTATGCTCGATTTTGACTTCGGGATATTTAGCTTGGACAGCGTTTGCAATCGAAATGAAATCGTTCGCGCCGCGTCCATTTGCTTGAAGATTAAACTCGTCTTGAAAACCGGCGAAATCGATGCCCGGAAATTCAACCGTACGCAACATCCACTCGTAGCCGGTAGGAATGCATCCTAATTCGGGATCACGCTGCACTACCAAATACCTGTTCCAGTTCGGCAACTCAGCCATATAGGGATTCCCTTCGGGTTATTTCACCTTCACCCACTCCACGTTCTTCCCCTTATGCGCCTCCCGCGCGTGATTCTCGCGGTCGAACCCCATCACCATCTTTCCGCACGCGCCGCACTTATACAACCCGAAATCGCTGAACGTGGGCTGCCCAGACGTTTCCTGCACCGTCTTTTCCTTGACCAACCGCGCGGGTTTCTCCTTCGCCGGCGGCGCATAAACTTCTTTCACCGGCGCCGGCTGCTCCGACAAAACCGGCTTTTCGATCACTGCCGGTTCAACCCCTTCCAACCGGTCCCACGCCTCCAGTACCAGCCGCCGTGTGCGATATTCGCCAAAGTGCCTGATCTCCTTCTCTTTCAACACCCGGAAGGTCTCGCCGGGGAAATCCAGCCCATACACATCCTGCGGATCGAGAATGTAACGCAATTCATCGCGTGTCAGGCCATAGAGCCTGGCGTAATAGGCATCCAATTCGGCGCGCAGCAGGGCGCGGCGCTCTTCATCCCAGCGGAAGGGTTCGCCGGTGTAGCCCATATCTTCAGCGAAGGGTTTCAGATCGTAGGCGGTGTAGACCAGTTCGAGCACGCGTGGGGCAATGAAAGCTGCATCTGCAGAGGTATAGGAGTCCGGGGGCAAAACTGGAAGTTGCGTTAGAATGGTCCAGTTAAAGTGAATGCCACCCACTTTTTGCCTTGTTATGTAATCAAAAACCATTGAGTTGAGGTTTGCTAAAACCAAATATGACCTATTACAAAATCTCAATCCAATACCTGGACAAGTGCGAGATGCTGCAAATTTAGGAATTATCGTTGAAATACAAGTTCGTTCATCTGTGGCTCTTGCCACATCTCGCCAGACTAATAAATAATCACATATGTGCTGCGGATATTTTGCAAACAATTCAATAACCAGATCATCGTTGACTAAGTATCGAGGGGTGATCGTGAAATTCGGTTTTTGTTTTTCATCATCAAGAGTATAGCGTGGTTTGCCATTAACAAATGCCTGATCATCTAATCCGCTAAAAGTACTAAATCGGTGGTCATAAGCCCAAAGTAGTTTGGACTCGTAAAGTGGTGTGTTCCAATTTGCATCTTTATTTTCCCAAGGGAATCGCAAATATTCCGAATGATCACCTAAATCTACCAACCGCATGTAAAATGCTCCCCACGCATTTTCAGCTGTTCTCTCATTCATCAGAACAGGAATCCTCTGCATTATTGAAAGAGTTAACCTTGCATCAGTTTGCGACCGAAAAAGGGGAATGGTCAGAGTATTAGGGTTAAGCATAGCTATTTCTTCTGGCTCAAGGCTAAATCGCCTCTGCGAATCGCGTAAGTCCTCTGGTTGAGTTGCGAAGAAGATAAATTCACTATGCTCTACGGGGGAACTACTGAGCGTCAATAAACAAAACTTCATGCGACTATCCACAGCAGGAAATAGTTTTTTTCGGTTTTCAAAATCAAAAATCGACTTGATAGCCCGCTTGCTCACTAAATCTCTTAAAAACTGTTTGGTAGTATCCTCAGTTGCAATGCCAGTTGGCACAATAATGCCCACCTGCCCTTTTAGCGAAAGCAAAGAGCGAGCGTGTTCGGAAAACAAAGCATAAGTGTTTACATCCCCTACAGCAGTAAAGGGATAACGTCTACTTTCGTGCATGAACTTAGAAATCGCTTCTGCAGCATGTTTCGCTTCTTCAAAGGTATCAGCAAGTGCTTGGTTGGAATCTGCCAAAGCATCTATTAGCCTCTGACGTCCAGCTTTATTAGGTGCAGCAGCAATATCTGGGTTAAGGAACCCAGTTCAAGAAAGTTTCCAGTATCCTTTTGTTCTCGTACCAATCAATCTCCTCGTGCGTCCATAATTCGATATCCACGGCAGCAATCCCTTGTTGAGTAGCCCAGTCAGCCAACTGGCCCGTAAACTCACAGTTAGTATAGATTGGTGGGTACGTGTAGCCGCTTACCCGGTTTATAGCCCAGGCTAATCGTACAGCGGCTTGATCGCCAGGAGGGAATGAGCCGGCGAAAATTCCTAGTTTGGCGCTATGATAGCTGATGAGCGCGTCGAGGTTGTGGCCTTGAATAAACGTTACCAGCGCTTGGGTTTCCGGTTCTGAGAGCGGTTCTGTACCCGATGATACCGGGCGCAGGTCCCAGCAGCCACTACCCGCCCATCGCTCGGCCCAATTGGCGTCAAAATTCCGGTTGAGATCGACCCCGTTAGCGTTCGTTCGCCCATCAGGGCCGAAATCGCGCACCGTTCCATCTGGGTTTAAATTACGCAGTACAAACACCGTCACATGAGATGGTATCTGCTGTGGATAATTGGATAAGTATTGGATGATGTAATCTGCCAGGTCGATGGTATTGTATTCGTAACCGCCATGTATCCCCGCGATGACCAGTCGCTCCACAGGTCCTGTGCCAAAACGGGCCACTTCGATCGGGCGACCTTCAACAGAATAGCCTATTGGAAACAAGATACCATTAGCGGGGATAGGGCTAGGTTGCGGCGTCGGCGTCTGTGTGTTGGACGGCGTTGGCGTTAGGGGGGGTGTGCTACTGGTATCCATCGATGGGCTTAATATTGCAAGGTGGGATGGCGTGCCCGTAGGTGCCGGAGCGTTGATATGTGATTCGGACGCTAGCACAACAGCGATAAATTGAGTGATAACTGCCAACAGTAGCAGAACACCCAGCAACCACAAGCATAGTCTAAGGAACCGCATTTTTCTCGTGTTATTCTGGTGACAGAAGGTATCCCCTTATAGGGAGCACGCGACGTTGCGTTCAACGTTGAGTAGGGTGAGATCGGGCAATCCCCCTGATGGGGAGTGTATTGGAATGAGATCGGTGTATCCATCCTATCCGGGGACATCCCCTCATCTGGGGAGTGAACATATGGATTGTGATACACTACTCATAGTTTCCCGGAACATCCCCGCGTGCAGGGAGTGAACTTTGCCTGATGAGCAAATGATTCGGCACGGCACGGAACATCCCCGCGTGCAGGGAGTGAACACTACCGGTGGAAAAATTAGTTCAAAAATGGCACATTAGCCCTATATATAGGGGGGCGTCTTTTTCTTTCACGGACAAATTATTCGCACAGCCTGATGCGGACAATCTGCACGATCAATTGGCGGGCACCCTGGTCTAAGCGATCCCAACCTGAAATGATGTATGCCAAATTCGGGTCGGCATCCGGAGGATGTTCAACTCCCGCTACATCAAACACCTCGGGTCCCAGAACTGCCGCTATTTTACGCAGGTTATTCATCGACGCTGGATAACCCGCCAGCCACTGAGAGAGGGACGAATGATTCACTCCCAAATATCGAGCAAACGCGGAATAGGTTTGTTTACGAGGCTGGCGGCGTTCCCATTTCAGGAATTGTTGCTGTAACCACTCGGAAAACCGGCGCATGTTATGCTTGGTGACATCCTTTCTCATTTGGTATATTTGTCGCTCATCATTAGCTCCTCTTAAACTCTGCCTTAGCAGACATTTTTGGTTGCCGGCCAGTCTCTTGCATGTAGACCGTTTCCGCCACATTTCGCAGTTGGGTAGCCACTTCGCCTGTAATCACTACCTGGTTGTGCGCCTGGGCCAACACATACGGATAACCGGTAGAGCGGGCGTCTGCCAGGGCTGTAGCATGGACGGTGTCCACAACCCGAGGGTCCTCTGCCATCCAGGCCGGGATTTCGACGCGGGCCACCTCTTGCTTATTGACTTTCAGGAAGAAGAAATACACGCCCGCTCCTATGTCCTGAAAGACCTGGTTGCGAGGGCTTCCGTGCAGGAACAGCGCCGATCGCTCCCCAGGTTGCAGCGCCTGGCGCATGATGGTTTGATCCAGTACGCCACTGCACTCGGTCATGCCATCCTCTACCGTCTTGGCTTCGGATAGATGGATCAGGCGGGCGAGTAAACGAGACTGCGGGCCGGAGATGTAGCCTGCCACCAATCCAGGACGGATGGCAGCCAGGTTGTCCAGGTACTCTTTCAGTTGTCGATCTGCTGTTGCCCCGGACACGCTCAGCCAGGGGAGCAGACCGTTATCGAATAACACCAAGCTGCCAGGGTGCTGAATGGCAGCATCCCGACCCTGTCGCATTTCCAACAATGTGCGCCAGGCATTGGTTAGTCCCATCAGCTCATCGTTCTCCACGAGTTCATCGGCCCATAGCCCATCTCCGTTACTAATCTGTTCGCCGATGTCCACAAACTGGCAGGCAAACAATGGAGAATAACCGGTTCGGTAGCCAACTGACTGAATATATGCCCACTTGACCGCAGAACGTTGGTCAGGGTACACCTGAGAGCCATCAATGCCTACCGCCGGCAGATGCGTTGCATTAGTGATTTTGGCGGTATCAACCGCTTCCCAAGATGGGATGGCGCCGGCCCAACGGTGAGAGCGCGCCAGGGCGATACGGTCAGCCAAGTTGGGAGACTGGGCGGCAATTACCAGCCGCTCCAGCCAATCGGTGGGATTGGTATCACCAGTACGCTGAGCTGCGTTGTGAGCAGCCCGCTCTACTTGTTTGCGCAGGGTCGGATCAAGCATGATAAGGGTTACGGGCAACCAGTTCTGTTATCGGGCGTGTTAGAGGGCGAATTGACCGTTCCGGTAAGCAGAGAGTAAGCATTTTAATCTGTTCTCCGCAAATTCTCCGTACTAGCTCCACAAGCAGAGATAAAATTCAGGATTTTGAGCAAAGGGTATCAATGGGGTATCCCCGTAAACAGGGATAAGATGCACGACGAACAGGATCGCTTCTGGGTCATCAAGGGTTACCCCCGATACGGGGAGCAAGGCATCTGTAGCAGGTGGTACTGGCTCAGGGATTGGGTCAGCCCCACATTGTGTAGGGAGCGAATGCAGTTCACAATGGCAAAAAAACCAATTCCGTAGGGCCAGCCCCACGAATGGGGAGCGAACTCGACCTGTGTCGGTTGACAAATCCTGCAAACCAGGGCCATCCCCATGCCTGGGGAGCGAACTCCTGAATGCTCGCATATCCAGGTTTAAGAGACATCCCCATGCCTGGGGAATGAACGACCAGGTCATCGAGAACACACATCGCAAGGGCGGGGCATCCCCATGCCTGGGGAGCGAACCACCCGAACGCGCTGCCGGTAATCGCGCTCGACGGGCCAACCCCACCTGGGGAGCGAACCGAGCATGATGTGCTTCGGCATCCAATCTTCTCCGGGCCATCCCCATGCCTGGGGAGCGAACGCCGTTGGGCAGGCCGCTGGCAGCGCGGAGGGCGGGCCATCCCCATGCCTGGGGAGCGAACTAGTCATCACTTGTTTGTTCACGTAGATACGCGGGCCATCCCCATGCCTAGGGAGCGAACGAGAACCGGGAGGCATTCGAGCAGATGGTGTACGGGCCATCCCCACCTGGGGAGCAACGCTTCGTTTGGTATTCATCCACAGCAGCCAATCTGGGCCAACCCCACGCCTGGGGAGCGAACCACCACCGCACGATGATAAGCAAAAACCACCACGGGCCATCCCCATGCCTGGGGAGCGAACACTAATCCGCGTGGCGCACACTCGCCACCAACGGGCCATCCCCATGCCTGGGGAGCGAACTAAGTAAACGACTAACTGTCTTGGTTAGTCTGCGGGCCATCCCCATGCCTGGGGAGCGAACTCGCCTCACAAGGCAAGGCACGGACATATCAGACGGGCCATCCCCATGCCTGGGGAGCGAACTCTGGGTTCCGTTTCCTGGTACGTGCAGCCGCCGGGCCATCCCCATGCCTGGGGAGCGAACACTACCGGTGGAGAGAAACAGGGAAAAGCGGCAATTTTGCCTGCATATGGGGTCAGGGATCACCTTTTTAGAACGGCGTCTCTGCAGGAACCAGGGATACTAGTCCCATCCCAAAGGCCTTACCGCGTCCCATCCCGGCTGCAATCTGTTGCTCTGCCAACACAGGGTTGGATATTCTAAGCAGACCATCGTAACGTGCTGTTAAGATCACCACGCGGTGTCCATCATCCTTCATAAATTTGAGCACTTTTTTGTCGCTCTCATTGACCACCTGTACATCCATGCCAGATTCAGATAACCGCTTGACCAGCCACTGCCGTCGTTCTTCTGGACTGGTGATGGCAATGGTGATTGACTTGTTGTTTTCATCCTGCCCGCGGTAGGCTGGGTTGCAAACTACCCGAAACCAATATAGCCCACCTTCCGTCAGATTCAGTTTGAGCGCCTTCGTTTCGGGCGGTCCGCTCAGGTAACCGCTTTGCTGCAGCACGTGCTCCCAAGTGTTTGGAGGCTGTGTACTCTGCATCATCACCTGGTTCCCATCCAAACGCCACAGGACGCGGCAGTTTTGGCGAGACCTACCAGTAAAGGGCATCGAAGTGACCTGGTGCAATCTATATGGATTTTGTACGTCATTAATCGCTTTTGGGTGCGACGGATTAAATTTCAACAACGAGTAATACAGGATCATGCGATTTTCTCCTCAAGTTAAACAATCGCTTGTTCTTCAACAACTGGGGTTGGCATCACTACAGGCATGCTGCACCAGCTCACCCGACGATCAGTAAATCGTCGTTCGATGAACGCTCCTGCCGGGACATCTCGCAACAGCTCATCTCCATCCGGGTCTTCAATGACGGATAATAGCGTTGTGGGATCTAGATCGGGGTGTTCTGGTCTCCCCAACCAGGGATACTCCTGTAGTGCATGTGTCAGGTCGGTATCAACAATTCCCAGGCACAGCGGAGGCGTGGGCGGACACGAACGTTTGCCTAAGTACAATGCACGCGCCGGGTTTCGCAAAGCAACTTCGATTTGCTCTAACAAATTTCGCTCGCCGCTCAATCCCGCCAGGAATACCGCATCGGCCAGCAGCCATCGCCACAGCTCGTGCGAGGTCTTCACTTTACCATTGGAGCATGCCAGGTTGCGCATCGCAATATAATCAAACATTACACTGCCGCGTTGATCCAACCGAACGCCGAACGTCAGGCCCACAAGATCGCTAATGTCTGCATCGTAAGAGCGCCCGAGTGCATTCGCTACAAGCCCTAACACACCGCTTTTGGTTGGCCAGGTCTGTGTGGACTGAACGCGATTGCTGCTTGCATGGCACCCCCAATGTTGAAGTGGCGCATGCAGGCGCAAGAGTATGGTGGATGATGTCATAGCCGCTCCAGCACATTGTTGATCAGGCTCTCCAGGTCAGTGTGCCAGGCTAAAGTTCCTGTGCCCGTAAATTTATCTGGGTGTAACGGTGTCTTTTCCAGTATATCCTTCACTTCAGGCGCACCAGGTAAAACGCCGATATAGTCCGGATAACCAGCGTATGCAGCGGCAAACGGATAATACTTTGCCAAAGCCTCGGCACTGTGCCGCATCTGTCCACCATCGCGGGCTGAGACGGGCGTTTCGAAGGCGTTTGCATACAGATAAGGGGACCCTGTTGTACGCAGTTCAACCAGCATTAATCCCGGAACGCTGGCAGCAAAATACGTATTGCGCTTACCGCCTGGAATGGACAGCGGAATACCGCGTAAAACTTCCCGCACCGATCTACGCGCCAGATCAACATCGCCTGCCAGATTGTCATTCAGCGATTGCCAATCTAAGTTGAACATCTGATAATAACAACCGGTGAGAAAATAGGCATCTCCTATCATAGCGGCCGGCTTTGCCATGCGGTCTGCCCCTATCCAGAAATCAAGTTGCGGGCTCGAAGCACCTGTAGTAATGGCATGGGAGAGTTGCATTGCTGCTCTCATTTCTAGATCGGTATTGGACGCTACCATACGGCCCGATAAAGCGATATCGACTGCGCTGCTCCAGTCTGCGTATTGCTTGGTCAATTTTTTACTTATCTGATGCAGTACACTATTCTTTTCTACTACCAGGTCACCTTTATCGTCTTTCGAAATGGCTTGCAGGGCCGTTTCAAAATTCTCGTGTAGCGATTGAATGATGTCAGCGATTTCATCATCGGAAAGCGCCATCAGGGCGCTGGAAACCTGACGCTCATCTTTGACATCAACCTTGGTGAAATGCAATGTCAAAAATGCTGCCGTAATCGTCCAGGCATCCTCAAATGTATGGCCTTTTTTGTCTACCAGCGGCTGAACCAGTATCTGGGAGACCTCGCGAGAGCGCATACTGATTGGCAGCCCTTTCTCTTTTAGAAAAAAGCGCAATGCGTACTTCGTGCTTTGTGATGAGAAGCGTCCACGCGTAACGCCACCAAAGTCGGCGGTTTTTGGCACTCCCTCGCGGTCGCGGTTCACCGAATTTGGGGGTAAGCTTCTTAAAATGTGAACTGTTACATTTGTAGTCATTGTATATGCTCCTTTGGATTGTTTGAAATTATTGTTTGTGAGTAGTAGCAGCGAGACCATTGTTTTTGTACATATCGACTGGGGTGATTCCAGCCGATCATATGAGAGAGCAACTGTACCCAATTGATCGGTAGCTCAGCACTAGCCAGTATAGATATGCTGGAACGAACTTCGGGATATACGGTCGAGCGATCTGCTTTGAGCAATCGGGTTATACGCTTGTCGATTGCTGTATTGTCGGGGCATTTGAGCAGGCGCAGATGATCGCCCAAATTGCCCTCGTTTATGATTGCTGGTTGCAGGGTGTACAGCGCGCCCACCATGTAATAGCAATCCCGCCACCAACCTCTAGCACCCTTGACCCACTTTTCTACATAAGGCGCCATTTGCACAGATTCTGGCGGATTTGTCAACCCGGCTCGCAGAGCAGCAAAGGCAACGCGCTGCCGGCCGTTCTCGCGTTCGGACAACTTGTGTAGGTAGTCGATGTATGCTATGTGACTAGGTGCTGGTTGTCTCATATACCTCCTGGCGCAGGCGCATCATCAAGTTAATTTTCCCATCTGTTCCAGCAGGGCTATTACCCAATGCTAGCAGCTCGCGGTAAGCAGCTGATATAACCGCATTCCCCCAAGCATCTGTGTTACCAGCCGACCGCAAAGCACTCCAATCAGGGATCAAACTGGCCCAATAACGGCCCTGAATATCCCAGCTCTTTATGTGCTTTTTAGCCCAATCACCCTGGACTTTCGGGTCGCCCTTGGGCGACAGTTCCATGGCGTAACCGTATGAAATTCGCCTTACGACCTGCTCTCCTTGTTTCGCCAGAGCAAGCATTGCGAGTTTTTCCGATTGCCATGCGTTGTCAAAGGACCAAGGCACATTGACATCCACGGCGCCATCTACCCGTCCCTTATCTCCAGGTACTCCCACTGCTCGTACTACGCACTTATCATCCATACCTGTTTCCCGGCAGAATGCCTCGGCATATGTCACGATCGGGGAGCGTGTTTCTGATACCAGTAACGAGAATAAGTAGTTGTACCAATTAGCATTGTCATCCTCTGCTCGCAAAAAGTAACGCACTGGTTTTTTGTCATGCGTCATGGCTGCCAAAAGATAAGGATCCGGGCACGTCTTGGTATCCGGCCTATCTAGTCCAGGTAACCACATGAAGTCCCGGCACGATGTATCACCATCTTCGATCACCAACTTGACGCGTCGCATGGGCCAGGTCAGGTAATCCAATGGCCCATCTGGAATTTCACGCTCGCGCCAAGGATCTGCCTGCTCCCAGGTAGGCAAGTCGGGTTCGTTAATGGCGGCGAAATGCTCTGCCGGCACATAGTTGAGCAGAATGGTTTGCAGCAAGTTTTGTCCTGTCAACATGGTGACCACGTGATATGCCCACGGAGATCCTTGGAATGATGGTGCCTTGCTGTAACCGGTTAGCCCGCCGAGGCCAAAAAACTGCGTAGCAACCAAATTGCGCGCCACTTCATCAAACGGCAGCCTGGATCTACCATCCACATGATGATCTGCAAAAGTGATGGTATCCCCGGACGCCATATGAATGGGCAGTTTGTTGATTGGTGATGTCGAACGCGTTGGCATATCCGTGCATTGGAAAAACGGGCGTTGTGCTTCATCCTTGGGAAAGAGATCAAAAGCTTGCCGCCACTGATTTAGGTAGTGTTGCACTCGGTCGTCGAAAGCACCCTGTCGCCATAACCGCAGCCGATCGGCATCTGTTGGATATACCCGTTGTGCAATTGTCAGGAGCAGGCGCAGCAGAGAAACGTCAACCAGCGAGGTTTCAGACGCCAGACCTTGTATTTGATGCGCCTGGCGAAACGTATCTGCCAGGCCAATCTTGCATCCCTTAACCGGTATCCAGGGTTGATCGATCAGATTGAATGTTTTCATAAGTCTCCTTTTGTGTATGAGGAATGCTTTTGTAGGTAATGGTGGTTCAACGCCCTTTTGGGGCTGGCGGGAGTGTTATGTTGTTTCCTATGTGTTTTGCCCCGCAGGGGCAGCGTTTACCAGTGCCGGTCAACGACCAGAGATAGGCTGTAACCCACTGACCGCAAAACGGACAGCAGATATTGACCGTGTACTGTCCACCATAACCACCTGGTGATCGGCTGACCAGTCGCATTTTTGTGGTTCTGTGGCGTCGAGCGCCGGGAGTGTTGCCGGAATTAGACCAAGACATTACCGCTCCTTATCCTGTTCGGTATTCAGCATTTTGTAGAACTGGCACTGACATTGCATAATTTAGATTAGTCTAATTTAGATTACTCTGGTCGGCCGACTGCACACCGGCTCTTCACAGATCGGCCTCGACCTAAAAGCAACCGTCAAAGCATCCGTCGGGTAATCCGTGACCTTCGATAGATCCAGCCCCTCACTCGTTTCAGATAATTTCACTCACTCCTGGATTGCTGCTGCAGTGACAACATAGCGGTCCGACGTTGCATCGCCATATAGAATAATTACCAACGATGGTTCCATGCTTGTCAGCACATCGGTGCGCTGCACTCCCAACCGCTCAACCTGGACAAACGCATACTCGATCACATCTCCGTTAGCCAGTTTGACTCGGATGATGTCGGCTGGACGCATCGCCTCGATGGTATCTTTGGTGCTGTCCGAGTAAGGGAGAGCGATAACGCGGCGCAGATCAGTACCGATCAACCATTCTGCTCCGGTCGGCAGCCACTGACCACCTTCTGTAACGGGCGATGATGTTGAAAGTGCAAAACTCACTCCGGCCAGATCAACGTTTACTGGCTCATAGGGACCATAATTAACCGTGCCGGCATCAGCAGGCACGGTTGGCACCAGGACAGTGGGCGTGCTCTGGGAGACGACAGCCATTGTAGGGGTAACGGCAGGCGGTATGACAGACGATAATGGGATGTCCAAAGGGATGTCCAAAAACATGGCCAGAAATGCTCCGAGCGCCAAAATTGCACCAATCGCAGCAACAGGGGCTAGCCACCACCACTGGTTGCGTCTGGATGATTTCTGCTTTACCAGGGGCATTGCCTGGGGCGTTACCTGCGGCCACGCATTAGCGACCGGCGCCGGCGTTATTACTACTGCGGGGGCTGGTACAGGGGCTGGGGAGGAAATCGCCGGCAACGGGCGCGCCCCTGGCCTGCGCAGAGAGCTGGTCGATGCCGGATTTATTTCAGGCCGCAATGCTTTTTCCAGAGCATCGGCCAAGGCTTTCCCGTTGGCGTATCGCTGATCTACATCTTCTGCCATCGCCGTCAGAATAACCCTCTCTATGGCCGGGCTGAGTTCTGGGCGTATCTGGCGAGGCAAACGCGGGGATTTGCCTGGGTGAGATGTCGTGGCATCATCGTGAGGCAGTCGCCCGGTGAAGATCTCGAAAAGCACCACTCCTAAAGCGTAGATGTCGGATTGTGGTACGGCATTGGCTGACGATATAAGCTGCTCTGGCGATATGTAGGATGGTGACCCAAAAATTTTGCCATGAGTGCCGATGTCCTGCATCAATGCCAGGCCAAAATCGGTGAGTGTGGCGTTGTCCTGGGCGTCGATCAATACGTTTTCTGGTTTCACATCTCGGTGTATGACGCCGAGAGAATGAGAATAATCAAGCGCATCACATATCTGCCGGGTGATATGCAGCACATGCTCCGGTTCAATGTAATCCCCGTCTCGAAAATAGCTATCCATCACTTCTCTCAGGGATGCGCCTGGCACAAGCTGCATGGCAATAAACATTAGCCCGTTGTTGTTCCCGAAGCGGTACATCCTCACAATGTGAGGGTGCTCCAGGCGACCAATGGCCTGGGCCTCTCGTCGAAACCGTATTAGATAATCCTCGTCGTCCCGAAAGGCGGGAGCGATGACTTTGACTGCCACAGGCCGGTCCAGCAGCGTATCGCGCCCCGCATATACCCATGCCATACCGCCTCTACCTAACACGCTCTCGATGTAATACTCATCGATTTGCTTCCCAACCAGGTTTTCAAGTTGGGGTCCCTTGTCGGTTGTTGGACGCTCTCCCGTGCTCATGCGCTCGTTAAGCGAGATCAATGACTGCCGGCGAGCTGATGCAGGCACCTGGATCGATGGATCAGGCGACGCTCTAAGGGCCGCATCCAGAGCAGCCATCAGCACTGCTCCAGACTGGTAGCGGTCTTTTGGGGTCTTGCTAAGCGCTTTTAGGAGCACTTCCTCTGTTTGAACATTTAGCGCAGGGTTGATTTCGCGCGGCGGGGGTGGTTGCTCGATGAGATGTTTGACTGCAATTACGGTCGATGACGGATCATCAAACGGTACATGCCCGGTCAGCATCTCGTACAGAATCACGCTCAGCGAATACAGGTCGGACTGGGGGCAGGCATCCTTCGAACTTCGGGCCTGTTCCGGCGATACATAGTGGGGCGTGCCAAACACTTCGCCTCTGGTTGATTGGCTTGAGATCATAACAAGGCCAAAATCGGTCAAAATAACGCGCCCCTCGCGAGATATCATCACGTTGGATGGCTTCACGTCACGATGGATCACGCCCTTGCTGTGGGCATAATCCAGCGCAGCTGCGATAGACCGGCCCACGCTCATGACATCGGTATGAGGCATCAGCTCATCATCGTTCACATAATCGTGGATGACCTTGTTAAGCGCCAGGCCATCGATGTACTCCATAACGTAATAGTACGTGTGCTCGTCCTCTTGCCCGGCGTAGTAGATATGGACAATGTTTTCGTGGCGCAACGATGCAACAGCCTGGGCCTCGCGCACGAAACGCTGAGCATATGTTTCGTCATCACTGCTCTTGTCCATATCCAACAGTTTGACGGCGACCTGGCGATTCAGGCGTGTATCGTGACCCAGGTATACGCGCGCCATGCCACCGCGTCCGATCAGTCGGTCAATCCGGTAAATACCTGCTAAAGTTTTGCCAACAATTGTGTCTGCCATAACCACCTATGGGAGTTGGGATGGGTACGTTGGTACTGCGAGCTGCAATGTGGCGGTTTCGACAATGCCGGCCTCGGGTGCGCTTACGATCGTGCTCCAGTGCAGGTACGGGGTAGCGACTTGCGCGCTGGCACCGCTGGGCATCTCAAGGGAGAATTCGACAACACCATTAGTTGTCCATTCATCGCCTATGCGCTGGCCATTCGTTGTAAGAACCACACGCAGATTTTCTACCCCTTCGCCGGCGTCCATCAGGCCGTTCCCGTTGATGTCCATGTAGACATAAACAACAACCTTTGACAACGACAATGATGGCGTTGTTGATGGAATAAGCGGTGGCATTGTGTTACCAGGAAAAGGAATGCTTGGTGTTTTGGTTGGATCATCGCTCGCGCTGCCGCCTGGTTTTTGTGTACTGGTAGGCTGCTGAGGAAGCGTACTGGTGGGTGGTGGTTTTTGCGTGTTTGTGGGTGGCGGTAATGGCGTGTTGGTAGGCGGTGGCGGTGGAGTATCGGTAGGCTCCGGCCTGGGGGTGTTGGTCGGCGGCGGTGGCTGGGTCGTGGCAGTGGGTTCGCTTGGCGGCGGCGGTGGGGTGTCAGTTGAGTCTGGCGGCGGCGGCACGGTCGCTTGTGCGTATACGTCCACAGGAACAGATACGATCATCAGTAATACTGCCAGAAGCAAGATAGCAGTTAGTTGTCTCATAACAACTTTGCGCCCTCGGGCGGCTGTTGGGTATAACCAACAAACACTAACTCACTAATCCTACTCACATCACTCACCGGGCTGACGCCATTGCCAGGCATAAAATCTGTTGGTACTAGACCCTCTACAGCCTGACCTTCTTCAGTCTCGGCTAGCGCCCAGCACACAACCGGGGCTATACTCACTGCATCGTCATCTGCGTCGCAATCAGCGAACCGGGCATACCAACCAGGTTGCGCAGGGACGATTTGTAAGATTTTAAAATCCATATGTGTATCCTCTTTAGATAAGTCTTACTCTAATGCTGCGATCAGGCTGGCCAGGCCGCGCGCCACGATGGGAGTTTCGGGTGCGGTCTGATCACTGCCGGCAGCGTCCATGCCACGCCGGTGCGGGATGACAAACGTGTAGCCTGGTGGCAAAATGAAATTGAAGCGGCGCGCATTATCCACTATCTCATCCATTTATCTTTGACAACTATTCTTGACGGGTTTTAAGCGCGCTTTTCAATTCCTCAAGAGACCGCGTGCCAAAATTGCGTACATCTCGTAAGAGCATCTCGTCTAATTCGCCAGACAGCACACGTTCACACCAGATATCAAATGGCATCAAGGCAAAATCGCTCAAGAAAAAAAGCTCTCTAATGTTTCGGCAGAGGGCATTTTTACATCTGGGAGGAGCTTGTAGTTCGCTTATTTGTTTTCGTATTAGCTTTTCCGCTATGCTCAAACTCTCATCTTTTGCTTGCCGATCTAGCGGAGCAATAAAAGATGGATCATGCTCACGTTTTATTTCTTTGCCGAACACGAATTCCCAATGTTCAAGATCACAGATATAAACCGGAAAAATATGGATCAGGTGACGAACAGCACCCCTCGGTGCCCAATCTCTAAATTGTGCTTGTCTTGTTGCGACAGCATAGGCTTTGGTTTCGTCACAAGCTTCTACAAAAAATAATTCAACGCACCACTCCCCTTGTTTGGCAGATGCTTCATTCTCGAATACAAGTCCAAGTTGAACAACATAATAATTCTTTGTCATAGGAGATTTTTCATTTCGTTTTTGTTCTGAAACGGCGGATTGTCGCTTACGCGTGGTCTGTACTCCTGTAAAGGCACGCCGCTTCGCCAGATTTTGCGGTTAGCCCAGCGGGCCATATCCTTCAACCGCTGCGCGCTGCCCCAGTCATGGCGCACGATAGGTGTCTTGGTCAGGCTGGCCAGACCGATCAACGGCTGCACGTGCGGCTCGGCCCCCAGCTCAATCACCATCTTGATACGCTCATAGCAAGATGCAACAGGCTCGTTTCCGATCAGCACATAAACACGTTTCCTGAATGCCGGCACTCCTCGTAGGATATGGAGCATGCGCTGCACAGCGTCGGCCTCGCTCAGCGTATCGAAGCCCAATCGCCAGGGCGCTCGCCTGTGCAGGATGGGCGACCAGCGCTCATAGGTGGCCTCGTCGAAATGGGCGGGAGAAAACCCCTCCTGGGCATCCACAAGCTTCACACCGGTTTCCATGTAGCGCCGAACAATATGCGTCTGGAACTCCACCGGCAGAGCACTCAGGTTGTTATCCATCAGGTACGGCGCCGGTCGGAAATCCCAATCCAGGGAGAATCGTTTTCCTTCCATGCGTGGGACAATGCAGAACGAGCACCCGGCCGGACATCCCCGACTGGCAAATGTCATCTGGTAAACGCCGCGCTGATGGTCAAAGCGAGGATCAAGCCCGCGAACGCAATCCAGACCAGTTTCACGCTTCCACCAGGCGACAAGGGCAAACAGGCCCGGTCCGCCAGCCCAAACATCGGAATTGGACTTTACTCGCACGGCAATATCTCTGGCTGTTGGCGCGTCCCATGAGAAAATCACCGACAAGGCAACCAGGTCATAGCCATAGGAAAACAGGCCTGGATCGCCATCGTAGTACGTCACCTGATAGCCCTGGATACTCAGCCAATCAGCCAGCTTGTTGGCGCCAAGATTGTAGTATGGGGGCGAGCAACTAACGACAAGAGCTTTCACTGCGGGCCGCTCAAGCTCAAACCGATGTATCCAGTCCTGGTACGTTCATGGGTTTATTTTCAAGCCCGCGAACGCTGTCAAAGTGAACGGTAATGTCTGAAACGTCCTCGCCGTAGAGGTCGGCTTCAGGATCGAGCGAAAACAGCATAATCAGGGCGTTTTGGTCATTGTTGTAGCCAAGCCCGACCAGGTAAGCGTCCTTTACCGTTTCTAGTAATTGCTCCCCGGTAACATTTAGGTCTAACCCGATTGGACTGCCACAGCACGGGCACAGCAGAGGTAGGCTGTACCCATTGTCGAAAATCAAGCTGATTGGCACAGGGGGATCAGCAGCCATGTTTCCAGGGACAGCGTCTACAACTTTATGGGTACCGATCAAGTCGCTGGTGTATTCGCAGACGCAAACGTAGTCATCGCCAACCTGGATCATCGGGCACTTGTGTTCATTGCAGAATAGGATGGGAGTGGCTATGGCTTTTCTTTTGGTGTTACGTGGCTTGGACATTTGTTTTCCTTTCATGGCGTACTCTTTTTTTTGTAGGGACCGCGGAACCGACCTTGCTCATCGACCTTTTTGAGTGCAACTTTCACGTCTCCCACACGGAATAGCCCCCCCCAATCAGGCAGGGGTTTGCCATCTGCTGGAGTGAGATCCGGGCGAATTATTCGCCACTGAGAGTCTCGCACCCCCAAATACTCCCCAGCTTCCCGCTTGTTGATTACGGCATTGTCTCGGCAGTATTCAAGTCGTTCGGGATCGAGTTTTATCTTAGAGAGAGAGTACAACTCGACAATCCCGGAAAAATAGGATGGCAACTTTGCGGGGACAACCCAACCCCGGTCGAGCGCAACCTTCAATGCGGAAGGAAAGAGGCCTAACATTTCTAGGATTGCTTCTGCCGTAACCAGATCAGGATGGCTTTTAATGTATCGCTGCCGCAAATGCTCTGCGCGTGTACGCTCTCGCTCTCGTTTGGGTGCCAAAATCCTATCTTTAAGCCTGGAGCAGATCATTGTCATGATATTTCTTCTGCTCCACCAGGTAACGAATGGTACCCGGGACATCGATCCGTCTCCATAGGCAATCTGCGCCAGCCCTGGTACAGAGATTCGCTGGAGTGTTATGGGGTCCTGTTCTTCTAAAGTGGATAGAGCTGCTACCAGGTCGACAAACTCGTCTAGATAGAACGGGATCGCATCTGTTGGCTCGCCTTCGTATTGCCCAATTACAGGCTGTAGGCGTTGCCAAAGAGCTTCAAAAGTAGTATCAAATACTTCTCCGCATGATATCGATATCATGGCTTCACCAGCGTTCGCAGTTGCCCATCGGGCATTACCTGGATGGCAGCAATCAATCTGCTGTCGTAAAGTGAAAATGTGGCATAAATCTGGCTGCTCTCCCACACATAGACATGGATGCCTACTCCAATGTCCTCTGCAGGTTGTCCGAGCAGCTGCACAACCTGCTGGTACGTCATCCCCTTGTACAGCCCATAGTGCGTCTGGCGGTCGTATCGGGTTATCAAGTAACTGGCTAACACCATGCTTGTTACAACCAGTCCCGCCAGAATGATCAGTCTAGTTTTCATCCTTACTATCCTTTCCATCCTGGGCCATCTTACGCATCAAATCAAGCACTGCCCGGCAATCGCCGGCGGCAGAATGATCTCCTCCGGGAAGTTTCTGCCAGCGGAAATCTTGATGGTAATCACTCCAATCACCGCAAAACTGTGCATACTGGATCATCGCGCAGTACCATTTGATGTCCAGGGAAGGCAGGTGATGGCGCCGGCAATCTCCGTCCAGTACGCTCCAGTCGAAATCGGCGTTGTACGCTACGATCAGCTTTCCTTCCAACACGGCAGCCAGGCGTGCGTAAATCTCAGAGAAGCTCGGCGCATCCGACACCATCTCTGGGGTGATGCCATGTACAGCAACCGCTTGCGGCTCGATCTCGCCCTGGGGCCGTACCAGGCTGTCGAAAAGTACCTGGCCGTCCGGGGCGACTACGGCGATCTGCACGGCCTCGGGACACTCCAGGCCGGTCGTTTCGGTATCTACTAGCAACCAGGCATCGGGATGGGTCAACATCTCTCTCGCCCACTCGGCTGCCTCAAAACGGGCGTTGCGCAGCATCTTTATGAATCGGCAATGTTCACAAAGCCCACCTCGCAAATCTCCTCTAGACTCTTGTTCCCGGTTGCATCCTTTGCAGGTGCGAGCCAGCCTGTGCTTTTCGGCCGTGCGCTCGTGCGCAGCTTGCTGCGCCGGCGTCAACGGGCGCTTTGGGCGTGCCTGGCGGACATCATACAACCAAATCCAATCCATTCCTCGCTTACGATTAGCCTGGCTGTTCGGTACGCATCCGGCCGGCGCATCCGACCCAACACTCAGACCCTGCTCGCCGATCTGCCGCCTCGTCTGGAGATGCTCGGGAGCAGTGCCCCACTTCCAGTAGATCATCACTCCGGGACAAGAAAATGGATACCCTGGGGTGCGCTTCCACCTGCTGCCGCAGACCTGGCAAACTAATTCTCCGTCCTGTAGTGCGATGTTGTGATTAACCATTTAGCTTCTCTTTTCCCTATCGACGTTTTTTCTCTCGTTCCCACCAGGTTTGATACGCGTACATTATGAACACGACAAAAACCGGCCCCAAAAGAGTGCCCAACACAAACGGAATTACAAAGAGTAATCTTACAAAAAAGTTCTGTTCATAAGCCCACATGAAGGCACGTTGTATATAATCCTGAAAGAAAAAGAGCGCAGATGCTGCCAGTAGATTGTATATAAATCCAAACAAGCGTACCCGTTCAAGTTCCACCGCCGAAGGGTAGCCCGAATACACAACATCCAAGTCCCAGTCAGCACATTCGTTGACATCTTCGGGAAGTGTTACATACACTCTTCCTGTGGGATTGTGTTTTGCTATGTAGGCATCCATATCAGCTAAGGTTTTTTTGCGCTCATCATCCGACAGGCGCATCATCATCGTTTCAAACCCAAAGTAATCGTATGTATCCCGATCTGGGTGTTCAGCTCCTGATACCCGCCAAATGCCGCTGCCCAAACGTTGAGACAAACAGTATTGATCTCTTGCTGTGGGAAACTGCTCGCCATCTATCCACGCTTGCAAGGTGGTATATGGCACACCGATCCACTCGGCAAACGCTGCTTGCGACAGCACTTTTCTCAACGGAGCGCGCCATTTTCTCCATGCCTGGTATTCGTCCATCAAATAGTCAGATAGGCTTTTTCGACGACAAAGGTTGGCGATGCCTTTGGAGATCGCTTTTGATCTATTCATCGTCCGTCCTCCGGCCTACTCGAATAGTCCGGCGTACCCGGGTGCCCCCAGGAATGCTCTCTTGTGAGATTTCTTCGGTTATATCCCCTCCCATTGCCATTGGCAAACCACCAGTGGCGGCTGTCTCGCCCAGGCGCCCGCCGCAGTGGGTGCAGGCTGCGGCGCCGGGTGGCACTCGCTGGCCGCAGTATTCGCAGACAACCCCGTTCAGCCATTGCATATCTTGAGCGTTGATCCCGCCTCTTGTTGCGCGTTGTATTAGTACCCATCCACCCAGGATGATGCTGATGGCAATAACGCCGATCACACAAGCAGTAAGTAAAATTGGTAAAAGCTCTTCCATGCAAACTCCTTAATCTTTTTTATGCTGCTCAAAATTGAGAAGCATTCCACCGGCCGTATCCCCCGGATTGATTTCCCCTTTTTATCGCAAAATTGTGAGCAGCGCGCACGTCAAGGTACCCGTCAGGATAAAAAGTTCCTTGAACAGTGGCCCATTGATCTGTCATGTAGCCATGATCTTGTTTATACCGGCAGCGTATGGCAGCTTCTAGATCTTCGGTCCCTTGGCTGATATATTCGCGATAAATAATCAGGTCGTGTTCTTTGTCTTCAGTCTCCCCAATCCTTCCCAATGCGGACAAGTGATGGATAGACGGGGGATTATATTTGCCAACATCTTTCCCCAAGCAAGTCAATGTACGCACCTGCATGTACCCATTCGACTTCGCCTTTCCGCTAAGCAAGACCCACATATCCATTACTTCAGCTAAATCCACAAGGTCAAGAAAACCACACTGGAAGGTCAAACCAGCTCTGGGAATGTCAACTGTACACTCTAACGGGAGCTTTCTTCCAGGGCGTTCACACCAGCTCGTTGCTATCCCTACAATTACCAGGTGATTTAAGGATGGAAAATCTTCAATCATAGACAACCCTCTCTCGTCTGGCAGTCTCGAAATCAATTGCTTTGCGGGCCATACGCTCGCACAAAGAACGCTTGTGATACATGCCTGGCAGCCGGCGAATGGTGTTCGCAATTGCTGTTACACTGTCGTGTAATTCGTCGTTGCCTAGTTCGGCCGCTAACTCCAAGGCCTGAGCATAAGCCACTTGATGTTGTGAGTTCATGTAACTCATGGATAATCTCGTGGTTCTAATCAAGGTGCATGGCGTCTAAATACTGCCAGTGTTCGTTCGCCTTTGACATTTCTTTGGCTTTCAACTTGCATCCGGTCAATAGGCGGGCACCCGGCCCTGGGCGTTGATGATAGCGCAAAGCGGTGGCAGCCCCCAATTGGGAAGTTTAACAGGATGGTAGAGGGGTACTGGTGGTGGCTCAGGCGGCTATTTTGGGCGTTTTTTGGCATTTTGACGATGATTTTGTTTTATACCGACACGTGTCGGCTAAGATTGGGTATCTTCGGACAAAAGTAGGCATTGGGCATCCTGGATCAAATCGGCAATTTCCTTGTGCCGATGTGCGGAGGCGCGCCGCTGCTCCACTTTCGCTTCGTAGGCCTTTATGAAGTGCGAGCGATTAGAGACCATATCTTCTGACAGGCAAAGAAAACGCCATCCGAACAGATCCACTGTCTCCTGGATCAGCGGGTGGCTGAAGGTTGGCGTTCCGAGATGTGTCACACTGGGGATCAGGTTTTGTACCTCTGCCCAGGCGGTATAAGCATCTGGAAGAGGATGAACAGACTCTTGAATATCAAAGGCAGCCTTACGCAGTTCGGCTATTAGCGGGAACCAGGTTGAATTGCTAATGTGTTGGAGCGCACCGGCCTCCAGCCATTTGCCCGGTATATCTGCCAACATGCGGATATACAATTCTCCGGTCACTGTTTTTTCGCCATAGGCAGCAGCCTCTTTTGGATAGGCAGCACTTAGGACGGCTAAAACGCGTATTACTTCAGATCGAGTAGCCAAACTCATTCTCCTTTCTGGGCCAAAATCTGTAATGTCTGCGCCATACGATCTAGTCCGGATGGACGGTCACCCCCTGCCGCGTTTGGAATTGTGCCTTTTACGGTCCAGTCCAACAACCAGGTCAAGTCGGAGCGTTTCTTGTCGCGAGCTATGTGTGCTTCCCAGAACGGGCGTAAATCGTCGGCAGTAAAACTGTTTTCTTGAATGACTCGGATCACAAGTGAGCGTTGGTCGCGCAGAGGCAACCGTTTGGTGGCTTCCTGAAAAACTAGAATCTCAGGAGGAAGTGCGTCGTCGTTCTCGTCGGGCTGTTTCGCGTTGTGAGAATTGCGTCCGCCCGTCTTTTGCCAGCCTCGTATTACCGTGTCGGCATAGTTCAGCAAGCTCTTTGGATTGGCATTGCCCAAGGATATTTCTAGAGCATTCACTACCCAGAGTGCTCCACTTTCTCCGTTTGCCTGAGCAGCTTGGTGACAGCGCTGTGACATACGGCGCAAGCGGGCCAGAACATCTTCGGTAATTTTGCGTCCTGTGCTGGCATAAATTTCCGCTGCTTGCGCCAGATCTGGATCGACTTGACAGGCTTCCGGCTCGCGGGCTTCCGGCTGTGATGGGATTACCGATTGGCGGGCATCCATCTCTCGGGTTTCCGGCTGCGGGTTTCTGGCTAAGTCGCGTGCAATATTGGCGCAAAGCGTGAAATATCGTGGTTTCGATGGTCGGGAAAAAGCAATTTTGATAGCCTGGATAATTTGTTCGGATGAAAATCCATCCAGAAGCAAAGCGTCGAGTGCCGTGATTTCTTTCTGGGATGGCGTGTAGTTGGCAGTGCCTTTGCATTGTGCAAAAAAAGCAAAAATTTCTTCAGGGGACTGGGGGGCAGCGGCGCTGCCGTTATCCTCCCCATCTGCCGAATCTTTAACCTCTATATTTGTGCGGAAACTTTCCCCCATGTTGCCGAAAGTTTCCGCACGGTGAAGCTTGGAATCGCCATTAACCGTGCGGAAAGTTTCCGCACGGTCGGCGGTTAAATCATGCACCGTGCGGAAATTTTCCGCACGGTGCTCAATACCTTTTTGCAATAAGGATTGCAATTCGCCGGAGACCAAATACACTTTGGACCCGGAAAAATGACCGCGTGAATCGTGTAGGGATGCTCCATCCGGTAAGCTGGCGACCTTAATGAATTTCCCTAAACTTAATCGGTTTGCACACGCACTTGCGGTATCTCGATCAATCCCCAATTCGGCTGCCAGGCCCTTATCGGTAATTCGTGAATACAACCGGCCTTCGTCCTCGCGGGTAGCCAGGCCAAGCCGGATCAGCAGGTCAAGATCATCGCCGATCAACGGGCGAGAGTGCATTACGATTGCAAGCAGCGCCACAAAATCGGTGCCACGTTTGCCAAAGCGTTCTGCATACCAGCCGCTTGTAATTGCCTCCGACATAATACGGACTGATATCGAGTATTCCTCGCTCCAGCCGGGACGGTCGCTAGAGTAGGCCAGATTTTGTTGATATTCGAATTGTATTACGTGTTGTTTTGTCATCTGGTTGGATGCTCCGGCGACGGTGGTTATACTCGCGCTGCATTCTCGAAGCGCGTGGCGGTGGCCTTGAACACCAGGTCTATTGCCCCAGTGGGGCCGTTACGCTGCTTGGCGACGGTGACATTGGTGACAAACTGCTTGGGATCGGGACGGTGGAGAAAGAGCACTGTGTCGGCGTCCATCTCGATACTGCCTGACTCGCGTAAGTCGCTGAGCACAGGGGTTTTGTCGGGGCGTTGTTCAACGGCGCGTGAGAGTTGGGCTGCGGCCAGGACAGGTACATTCAGTTCCTTGGCAAGAGCCTTTATACTGCGCGAAATATAGCTGACTTCTTCTTGCCGATTGTGGTGACGGGATCCCCCAGACATGAGTTGTAAGTAATCCAGGATTACCAAGTCCAAGCCTTGGGCAGCCTGCAATCGCCGGCACTTGGCGCGCAGTTGAGCGACAGTCAGCGCTGCGGTTTCGTCTACGTAAACTTGCGCAGTTGACAATGCGCTGACCGTGTCCGTAAGTAACCCCCATTCGTCATCGGATAACTTACCAGATCGCAGGCGTTGGCTGTCTATGCCTGTGCGCTGCTGCAGGAGACGATCTACCACCTGGTTGCACGACATCTCCATCGAAAATACTGCCACACGTTTTTTTACGGATAGACCAACGTGGGTCACGATGTTTAGCAAAAAGCTCGTTTTCCCTTGAGATGGACGCCCGGCAATAACCAGGTAATCAGCCGGCTGCATCCCGTTCAGCAACCGATCCAGATCGAGGAACCCGGTGGGTATTCCTGGAGTTTCGGAACTATGAGACGCATCGACGATCTGCTCGTATCGGGAGTTAATCAGCTCGCTCAGCGGTCTTAGGGTTTGGGTGGCCAGGCGGGCGCCGGCGTCTGAAATGGCTGCGTCTGAAGCATCCAGGATCTCGCCCAGGGCCATATCATGCTGGTAGGCGAGTTTCGCCACCTGGTTGGCAGCCTCCAGCATGCGCCGGCGTATGGCCATTTGTTCGATGATATGGGCATAGGATTCGGCGTGCAGAGCTGTAGGGATATTGTTGATCAGGGCAACAAGATGAGATGGTCCGCCGATTTCTTCTAAATGCCCCGCCTTTTCCAGCGCATCCGTGACGGTTAGGATATCAACCGGAGTGAGTTGTTCTTGCAGACTCGTGATCGCATCCCAGATATAGCGATATCGATGGATGTAAAAATCATCGGCTTGCAGGAACTGGGCCACGTCATGGTAGGCGTGGGGGTCAATCAGGATGGAGCCGATAACGGCTTCTTCAGCTTCGCGACTGTGAGGAATTTGGGAAGTATCAGTCATGGTTTGTCTGTGTTGTAGCGCTGCTGTTTACGGAAGTATGGTCCGTGTGTTCCCGTTCTTCAGCGTCAGCTTCGCGCTGTAGAGCGAGCCAGACGGGGCAAAGGTGAGCTTTAGCTCGCCGTCCAATAGAGAATAAATACAAGTTATTGGATAGGGAGCAGAGCCTTGCTTTGCGTTTGGCGGGCGTCCGATGCAACTTGTAACATCGGCATACGACCTTCCAGCCTGCACACATCTGCCAATCGCTGCATAGCTGGGCAGTTGTTCTGCTTGCCCTGCATGGATGGCTGCCGCGGTCAGCACGCCGACGAGCATGCTGGCAGAGAGGATGAACGCCCCTACCAGAATTCGAAAAATGTCGGTTTCCCGCTCGGTCAATCAATGGTCTCCTCTGTTAGAGTGGATGGCGTCAAGAAGCCCTGTGTTGAAGCTTTTTTGGGGGAGGTCGAATTATACATGGGTGTCTGCAAAAAACGCTCCTGGGCCGTCCTGGCGAGACAACGTTAGCGGCAGCGTGAGCGGAACGAGAGCGGAACGTGATATATGCGTGATAAATGCGAGAGCGGAAACGTGAGCGGCATAAAAATCAGGGCCCAAAATAGTTATTTTTTCGCGCAAGGAGTGTTATTTGTTTTCGGCAGCCAGAACTAGGGTGCCTCGTTTGTACGCCGCCAGCGAGTACGAGAGGAGGTAGGTGGCTAAATCGCCACGTACAACCACCTGCTTTTTGCAGATCATTTTTATATCCTCGATCAACTCGGCCGGCAGACGGTAATGGGTCATTTGTTTCCATGCGGCTCCTTTTTGCTGTTTCTTTCCATTCGGAGGAACTGGGTTGTTCTTGCGCTCTTCCCAGCGGATCACCAGTGATCGCCGGCCTCGATCGAGCGTTGGCTCGATTTGCAATTCCCCGCGCTTGTAGCATTCCAGCGCGTATTCCAGAAATGCCCGAGCTGCGTCATCGGACGAAGCGTTGAGATGATCGGCAATGTCTTTTATCTCCTGGCGCAGATCAAGAGGAATGCCGCGGATCGTGATGCCGCGATGTCCTTTTTCCCATGTCCGGTCGCGTGGTTTCTTTCGCGTCGGCTCCGCATCCCGAAGTTTTAGGACAGGATCAGGTAGGTTGCCTCGCCCTGACCAACCACCACTGGGTGATTGGTCAGCCACTACTGCAGA
>Ga0209605_1001221_pt1 | contig 29657 bp, 31 predicted proteins | sample AD_UKC035_MetaG_FD_184408 | JGI IMG/M metagenome (GOLD analysis project Ga0209605, IMG submission 184408) | Active sludge microbial communities of municipal wastewater-treating anaerobic digesters from USA - AD_UKC035_MetaG (SPAdes) (version 2) | ecosystem: Engineered > Bioreactor > Anaerobic >...
CGTGCCAGCCTCGGCGAGAGCTCGAGCGCCAGCAGCGTCTTCGGCCGGCTCACCGACATCGGCCTGTCGGTCCGGACCGACGGCACGCTCGAGGTGTCGGGCAGCGCGCTCGACGCGGGCTTTGCCAAGCTCGACGAACTGCAGCGCTTCTTCACCGTCGACAGCGAGGCAGCGGGCAGCAGCGGACTCGCGGCACGCATGCGCAGGCTGACCGACCAGCTTCTCGCCGACTCCGGGCCGATGAGCTCGCGCCAGGAGTCGCTGCGCCAGCTCAAGAGCATGAACGGCAAGCGCCAGGCGACGCTCGAGGACCGCATCGCGCTGACCGAGGAACGCCTGCGCGCGCAATACCAGGCGCTGGATGCGTCGATGGCCAGGCTCAACAACCTCTCGGGCTACGTGTCGCAACAGATCACGAACTGGAACAAGAGCACGGGCTGAAGGCGCGCGGGCGCGCTGCGGGGATCCACCCGGACCCCGCTGGTGCCGCAGGCTCAATGCGCCGCTCACGGGGCGCTGTCGGCTGCAGCCGGCAGCGCCCCGTTCGCGTCCGGCCCGCCCCGACGCGCCGCGGCCGCGCGCGGAACAGACCGGCGAAGCCGCGGCAGCCCCGGCTCAAGTGTGGGTCGCCGCGCGTCGATAAAGCCTGCATCGCCGCAACGCCCACGAGACGAACGATGTTCAGCAGCGCCACGCCCGGTCACTTCGGCCGCCTGCAAAGCCCGAACCTGTATCGAAGGATGGCGGCCGAGACCGGCGTCGCCGACGCCGGCCCGCATCGCCTGGTCACGATGCTCTTCGACGGCTTCATCGACGCCCTGGCCGAGGCCCGCGGCGCCATGCGCGAACGCGACATCGAACGCAAGGGACGGGTGATCAACCGCGCCGTGCGCATCGTCGAGGAGGGCCTGCGTGCCGGCCTGGACCTGCGCGCCGGCGGCGTCCTGGCCGCCGACCTGGACCGGCTCTACCGCTACATCGGCTTGCGCCTGGTGCAGGCCAACCTGCGCAACGACGAGGCCATCCTCGACGAATGCCAGGGCCTCGTGCAGCCGCTGCGCGACGCCTGGGAAGCGATCGCGCCCTCCCATGCCCGCAAGCCGGCATGAACGCACCTCGATCGATGCCCCCAAAGCGTGCCGAAAGCTCCTCGATGAACACCGAACTCCTCAACTACTACGAAGCCATCGAACGCGCGAGCTGCGACATGCTCACCGCGGCGAAGGCAGGTGACTGGGATGCCGTGGTCCGCCTCGAGGGCGCGTGCGTGCTGCTCATCAGCCAGCTCAAGCACGCGGCGCGACAGCAGCCGCTGGACGCGGAATCCGCGCGGGCCAAGGCACGCATCATGCAGCGCATCCTCGTCAACGACGCCGAGATCCGTCATCTGGCCGAACCCTGGCTGCACGACCTCGACGACATGATGAGCGGGCGGCGCAAGACCATCCATTGACGGCGGCGCAGGCGCAAGCGCGACGATCACGATGCCCCACGGCGCCTCCTCATCCGCGACCGGTGCGCCGGAGCGTCCCGACTGGGCCGCGTTCCGCGTCGAGCATCCGCAGGAGATCGTGCGGCTGCTGGGCGCGCTGCGCGAAAGCGCCGCCCCGGTGCTGTTGAGCGGGCCTCGAGGGGACAGCGCAAGCTGCACGCTTCGAACGATCGACGCCGGACGCAGGCGCATCGGCTTTCGCACCGAGCCCGAGAGCCCTTCCTTGCAGGCGCTGGTCGACGACGACGAGGTCGTCGCACTCGCCCACCTGGAGCAGGTCAGGCTGCAGTTCGAGCTGCACGGCCTGCTGCTGGTGCAGGACGAGCGGCACTGCGCGCTGGAGAGCGCATTGCCCGAGCGCGTCTACCGCTTCCAGCGGCGCAGCGCCTATCGGGTGCAGCCACCGCAACGACATGCGCCCACCGCGCGGATGCGACATCCGTCGATCCCGGAAATGCAGCTCGCGCTGCGCGTGCTCGACATCAGTGCCGGCGGCTGTGCCCTCCTGCTCCCGGAGGGCGTGCCGGCGCTCGAGCCCGGGGGCCGACTCAACGAAGTCCAGGTCGTGCTCGATTCGCAGACGCGCTTCGTCGCGGGCCTGCAGATCCGGTACCTGAGCGCGCTGCAGGGCAACGACCGCATGCGCCTGGGCTGCCAGTGGGTCGCACTCAGGGCCGATGCCCGGCTCGCGCTGCAGCGCTACGTCGACCAGACGCAGAAATGCCAGCGTCTGCTCTCGAGCTGAGGGAGGCCGCGATGTGCGCCCGCATCCGGATGCGCGGTCTGACGCTGATCGAGGTCAGCACCGTCTTGGCGATCGTCGGCGTCGTCGCCGCCGTGGCCTGGCCGTCGCAACAGGCGCAACTGCAGCGCGCGCGGCGCATGGACGGCATCACTGCGCTCACCCTGCTGCAGCACGCGCAGGAGCGCTACCGCGCGCAGAACGGTCACTACAGCAGCGAGCTCGCGCTCGTCGGATCGGCGCGCAGCCCCGATGGCCTTTACCTGCTCTCGGTCGCCGACGCCGATCGGGACCGCGTCACGCTCCTTGCCCGCGCGCGGCCCGATGGCGTGCAGGGCGGCGACGCCGACTGCCTCGAGCTGAGCCTGCGCCTGAATCAGGGCCTGGCCGATGTCGGCCCGAGCGGCCGCTGCTGGAATCGTTGATTCCCATGCCGCAAGCCCCGCATCCGTTCTGCAGAGAGCCCTCGCGCCGCCCCCGCCAGCGCGGGCTGACGCTGATCGAGCTGATGATCGCGCTGGCCATCTGCGCGGTGCTGATGTCGCTGGCCGTGCCCTCGTTCGCACAGTATCTGCAGCGCCAGCGGCTGAAGGCGGCGGCGCAGGGGCTCGAGCTGGATCTGCGCGAGGCCCGCTTCGAGGCCGCGCGCCGCGGCAGCGCGCTGTTCGTGAGTTTTCGCAGCGGCCCCGACTGGTGCTATACGCTCAGCACGAGCCCGGACTGCGATTGCCGCGTGCAGCAGGCCTGCAGGCTCAAGGCCACGCGCGGCAGCGATCTGCGCGGCGTGCAGCTGCTGGCCGCGCACGCGGTGCGGTTCGACCCCGCCACCGGCCAGGCCGACACCCCGGGCCTCGCGGCGCTCTGGAGCAGCGCCGGCGGCGAACGCGTGCGGGTCGGCGTGAGCGCGATGGGGCGGCCCAGCGTGTGCATGCAGGAAGGCCGGTTGCCGCCCTACCCGGCCTGCTGAAGCGGACGCGCGCAGGAGCGCGCTACACCTGCATGCTCATGATCTCGGTGTAGGCCGAGAGCAGGCGGTTGCGCACCTGGACCGCTGCCTGCAGACCGATCTGGCTCTTCTGCATCGCCACCATCGTCTGCTCGAGGCTCACGGTCGGGTTGTCCAGGCTGAATTCGCGCTGCAGGTGCTGCGCATCGAGCTGCGCGCGGCTCACGTCCTGCAGCGCCTGCGCCATCGCGCCGCGAAAGCCGCCGGCTGCGGCAGCCTGAACCTCGGCGAGCGGGCCCGTGCGGGCGGCCAGCGGCGTGCCGTCGGGCCGCAGGCCTGCCCTGGCCACCGCCTGGTTGAAGTCGAAGGGCTTGAGTTCGAGTTTCATCGGCTTTTCCCGACGCCCTCACTGTAGGCCGCGCGCAGGCGCGGCGGAAGCCGAACAACGCGCGCTTTGCCGGCCTTCTCGCGCCAACGCGCAAGGCGAGGCCCCAGAACAATGCAGCCGGCATTGACAGCTTCCGTTCCGATGCAGACCGCAGTCGTCCCCGTCCCCGAAAACGCGATCGCCACGATCACGCCGGCCAGTCCGCTCGGTGCCCGGTTGGCGACGATGCCGCTGCGCACCCTGCTGGCTGGCGGCGTCGGCGTCGTCGTCCTGGTCGCGCTCCTCGTCGTGCTCGGGCTCTCGTCGGGCCGCAGCGACTACCGGCCGCTGTTCTCCCAGCTCGGCGAAAAGGACGGCGCCGCCGTGATCGCCAAGCTCGACCAGATGGGCGTGGACTACCGCTTCGCCGATGGCGGCGGCAGCATCCTCGTGCCCGCCGCACGCGTCTACGAGCTGCGCATGAAGCTCAGCGCCGCGGGCGTGAACAGGGGCTCGATCGCCGGCTACGAACTGCTCGACGGCAGCAGCAGCTTCGGCCAGAGCGACGGCCAGCAGCGCGTCCAGCTCAAGCGCGCGCTCGAAGGCGAACTCACGCGCACGATCCAGAGCCTGGCCAGCGTCCAGGCCGCGCGCGTGATGCTTTCGATCCCGCAGCAGAACGGCTTCTTCCGCGAGCAGCAGAAGCCCAGCGCGTCGGTGACCGTGCAACTGCACCCGGGCCATGCCCTCGAGCGCGAGCAGGTCGCCGGCATCGTGCACCTGGTCGCCTCCAGCGTCCCCGAACTGCAGACCAAGGCCGTGAGCGTGCTCGACGGCGAAGGCAAGCTGCTGTGGCCCCAGGGCGAGCACGACAGCGACAGCGGCTTCGACTCGGCACAGCTGCGTTACCTGCGCGAGGTCGAGAGCGGCTACCTCAAGCGCGTGATGGAGTTGCTCGAACCGGTCGTCGGCCGTGAGAACCTGCGCGCCACCGTGACGGCCGAGATCGACTTCACCCGGCAGGAGTCGACCGCCGAGGAATTCAAGCCCAACCAGGGCGACGCGCCGGCCACCGTGCGCGCGCAGCGCACCGAGGAGTCGACGCAGGCCGATGCCGCGCGACCCAGCGGTGTGCCGGGCGCCGCGAGCAACCAGCCTCCGGTGCCGGCCACGGCGCCGATGACCGGAGCCTCGGCACCGCTGCAGGGCGCGCAGACGGCCGCCGGCAACGGCAACGCCCGGCGCGAGTCCGAGACCAACTACGCCGTCGACAAGACGGTGCGCGTGACGCGCAACGCCAGCGGCACCGTGAAGCGGCTGCACGCGGCCGTCGTCGTCAACCACCGCACCGGTACCGACGCCAAGGGCAAGCCCACGAGCACACCGCTGAGCGAGGAGGAGCTGAACCAGCTCACCGCGCTCGTGCAGCAGGGCATCGGCTTCACGCCCGCTCGGGGCGACTCGGTGCGTGTCGTCAACGCGCCCTTCCGCATCGAGGCGGCCCCACCGGCCGAAGCCGTACCGGTCTACATGCAGCCCTGGCTCCACGACCTGTTGCGTGCGGGCATCACGCCGACCGCGCTGGCGCTGGTCGCGCTGGTGGTCGTGTTCGCCCTCGTGCGGCCGGCGCTCAAGGCGATGACCGCACCACCGCCCGCGCCGGCCGCGGTCGGGACGCGGCTGGACACCGTCGTCGCCGACGAGGCCCGCCTGCCCGCGCCCGAGGAAGTCGAGGCTCCCCTGGCCCTCGATGACCGCAGCGGCGGCAAGCTGCACAGCGCCCGGCAGCTGGCGCGCGAGAACCCGGCCGTGGTTGCGAGCGTGGTGCGCAACTGGGTCAGCGGCGAGGCTCGCTGAGGACGCGCATGGCCGCAAGCCTGGACGACAAGGGCCTCGAGGACGCCGCGATCCTGCTGATGTCGCTCGGCGAGGAGGAGGCGGCCGAGGTCCTCAAGCTGCTCGCACCGAAGGAGGTGCAGCGCCTGGGGGAGACGATCGCACGCCTGAAGACGGTGCCGCGCGACCGCGTCGAATCGGTGATCGAGCGCTTCGACGCGGCGGCGCGCCTGGACAGCATGCTCGTCAGCGACACCGACGAGTACGTCAAGGCGGTGCTGCGCAAGGCGCTGGGCGAGGACAAGGCCAACCTGCTGATCGACCGCATCCTGCAGGGCAGCGACACCACCGGCATCGAGAGTCTCAAGTGGATGGACCCGCAATCGGTGGCCGAGCTGCTGCGCAACGAGCACCCGCAGATCGTCGCCGCGATCCTGGTGCATCTGGACTCCGACCACGCCGCCGCCGCCCTCAGGCACTTCGCGGAGCGGCACCGCAACGAAGTCATGGTACGCATCGCGACGCTGGACGGCATCCAGCCCTCGGCGCTCAAGGATCTCAACGAGGTTCTGAGCAAGGTGCTCGCCGGCGGCGAGCGCATGAGGAAGAGCAACCTCGGCGGCGCCAAGTCCGCAGCCGAGATCCTGAACCTGATGGGCAGCGCCGTCGAGACCGCGGTGCTGGACTACGTGCGAGAAGCCGACAGCGAGCTGGCGCAGAAGATCATGGACAACATGTTCACCTTCGACGACCTCGAGCGCCTGGACGACCGCGGTTTCCAGACCCTGCTGAAGGAAGTGCAGACCGATCAGCTGATCCTCGCGCTCAAGGGCGCCTCGCAGGAGCTGCGCGAGAAGGTCTTCGGCAACATGTCCTCGCGCGCCGCCGAGTCGCTGCGCGAGGACCTCGAGTCGCGCGGCCCGGTGCGCCTGAGCGAGGTCGAGGCCGAGCAGAAGGAGATCCTGAAGACCGTCCGCCGCCTGGCGGACGAAGGCCAGATCGTGCTGGCCGGCGGCGGAGACGACGAGCTTGTCTAACGATCCGCCGCGGCGCGCACGGATGAACGTGCCCTCGCCTCACCCCGAACGCACGAGCTACGCGCGCTTCATCCCGCGCGAGGAACTGCAGGGCTTCTCGAGCTGGAACCCGGGCAACTTCGGCGAACCAGCCCGGCCGCAGCGCGCCCAGGCCGATGCTGCGCCGACTCCGACGGCCGAGGAGTGGCAGGCGCGCATCGACGCGGCGCGCCGCGAGGGCCGCGAAGAGGGCTATCGCGAGGGCCTGGCCGCGCTGGTGGAGCGCGAGAAGAAGCTCGAGCAGCAACTGGCGGCGCAGATCGCGCAGTTCACGCGCGCGCTCGACGCCGAGTTCGACGGCTTGCACGAGGAACTCGCCGATGCCGTGACCCGGATCGCGCTGCAGCTCGCGCGCCAGGTCCTGCGCAGCGAACTGCAGCTCGCTCCGGAGCATGTGCTCCGCGTTGCCGGCGAAGCGATCGAAGCCGTCGTCCAGTCGGCGACACAGCTGACTGTCTACGTGCACCCGCAGGACCTGCCACTGCTGGCCGAGGCCCTGCAGGACCTGCTGGAGAGCCGCGGCGCGCGGCTGCTCGCACATCCCGAAATCGAGCGCGGCGGCTGCCGCGTCGAATCCGACGTGGGCGGCGTCGATGCGCGCGTGGCCACGCGCTGGGCACAGGCGGCTGCAGCCCTGGGAGGCGAAATCGCCTGGGACGAGGGACAGGCACCATGAACCACGGGCTCGAACACGCGACCGGCAACCGGCAGAGCAGCGCGCGGCGGGTGCACTGGAAGCAGCTGCTCAGCGACCTCGAGGCCTTCGCCGCCATCCGGCAACCGCTGCACAGCAGCGGCGCCCTCACCCGCGTCACCGGGCCCGTCCTCGAGGCGCGCGGGGTACGGGTGCCGCTCGGCTCGGTGTGCGAGATCTGCAGCGAAGGTCAGCCCGCGGTCACCGCGGAGGTCGTCGGTTTCGATGGCGACCGCGTCTTCCTGATGCCCACGGGCGACGTGCAGGGCCTGACCAGCGGTGCGCAGGTCCGCCCGCGCGCCGCGCCGCAGCTGCCGCCCCGATTCGGTGTCGAGAGTCATCCCTGGCGCCGCAGCGAGGACCGCGGCCTGCACCTGCCGATGGGCGACGGCCTGCTCGGCCGCGTCGTCGACAGCCAGGGTGAGCCGATCGACCGCCTCGGGCCGCTGGCGCAGGTTGGCCCCGAACCGATGCAGCGCCGCCCGATCAACGCGATGGACCGGGACCCGGTGCGCGAGCCGCTGGACACCGGCGTGCGCGCGATCGACACGCTGCTCACGATCGGTCGTGGCCAGCGCATCGGGCTCTTCGCCGGCACCGGCGTCGGCAAGTCGGTGCTCCTGGGGATGATGGCGCGCTACACGCAGGCCGACGTCATCGTCGTCGGCCTGATCGGCGAGCGCGGCCGCGAGGTCAAGGAGTTCATCGAGGACATCCTCGGCGACGAGGGGCGCCGTCGCAGCGTGGTCGTCGCCGCCCCGGCCGATGCGCCGCCGCTGCTGCGCATGCAGGGTGCCGCCTACGCCACCGCCGTGGCCGAGCACTTCCGCGACCGCGGACGGCATGTGCTGCTGCTGATGGACAGCCTCACCCGCTACGCGATGGCGCAGCGCGAGATCGCGCTGGCGATCGGCGAGCCGCCCGCGACCAAGGGCTACCCGCCGAGCTGCTTCGCGCGCCTGCCGCAACTCGTCGAGCGCAGCGGCAACGGTCTCAATGGCGTGGGCTCGATCACCGCCTTCTACACCGTGCTCTCCGAGGGCGACGACCCGCAGGATCCGATCGCCGACGCCGCGCGCGGCATCCTCGACGGACACATCGTGCTCTCGCGCGAGCTCGCCGAAGCCGGCCACTTTCCGGCGATCGACGTCGAACGCTCGATCTCGCGGGTGATGCCCGCGGTCACCTCGCGCGAGCACCAGGCTGGAGCACGGCGGCTGCGACAGCTGCTGGCGCGCCACAACAAGGCGCGCGACCTGATCCAGCTCGGCGCCTACGCGCCGGGCCACGACGCCGAGCTCGATCTGGCCGTCAGGTTGCACCCGCGCATGCTTGCGCTGCTGCAGCAGGAAATGCACGAGAGCGCGCCGCTCCACGCCAGCCTGGAACAACTCGCGAAGCTGCTGGTGCAGGCACAGTGACCGTGGATCGCGCCGGACTTGCCTTCGCCCGCGGGAGACCGCAATGAGCAGCGCCGGCTCGCTGCAGCCGACGCAGCCGCTGCAAATGCTGCAGGTGCTGCGCGACCATGCGTCCCAGGAACGCGACCGCGCCGCCGCCGCCCTGCGCCGCTGCGAGGAAGTGCTGCGACGCGCACAGCTGCAGGGCAGCCAGCTGGGTGACTACCGCGTCGAGTACACGCAGCGCTGGAGCCTGCAGTTCGGCCAGCGCGGCGCGATCGAGATCGTGCACTGCTACCACGCCTTCATGCAGCGCCTGGACGAGGCGATCGCGCTGCAGCAGAGGCAGGTCGAGGCGGCCGCGCACGAGCTCGAGGGCGCGCGACAGGCCCTGCTGCGCGCCGAACTGCGCGTGGCCTCGGTGGGCAAGCTGATCGAGCGCCGGATGGCCGAACTCGAGCGCCAGCAATGGCGGCGCGAGCAGCGCCAAAGCGACGAGATCGCCCTGCACCTGGCACGTCGGCGCGCGGCGCTGCAGCCCTGACGCCGGACACCTGAAGAGGACCCCAGCGATGAACAGTCTTGCCCTGCCGGTCGCGCCTTCTGCGCCGAAACCCGGCCATGCCATGGCGAAGCCGGATGCCGCGCAGACGGACGAACCCGGCGCCTTCGCGCGTGAGTTGCAGTCGGCCCGCGATGGCGCGGCACCGGAAGCAGCCGAGCACCGGGCCCGCAGCGGCAGCCCGCCGAGGGAGCCGATCCGCAAGAGCAACCCCCGGCAGGGCGACGACAAGCCCGGCGGCAGCGCAAACGAGCCCGCGCCCGACGCGCGGCAGCGTCTCCTGCATCTGGTCACCCCGGGACTGCGTGAATCCACCGATGAGGACTCGTCCGGCGCGACCGGCATCGGCCCGCGCGCGTCAGGAGAGCAGGAGGCGGCGCAGACCGGTGCCGCGGGCGCCGCTGCCGGCGGGTGGCCGGCCGACATGCTGCTGCCCTGGCAGCGCCAGCCGCCCTCCGGCGAGACTTCGGGCGTGGAGCCGATCAGTCAGGAAGCCGACAGCGACGGGTTCGCAGGAATCGCACCCGGATCGGCACTGCCGACGCGCGCAGTCGCTACGGGCAACATGCCGGCCGATCGCGGAACGAACGACGACCGCACCGCCGGCGCGGCTGCCGGCATGAGTGCGCCATGGTCCGGCATCGGCGCGGGCACCGATGCAGCAGCAGGCCGCAGCGGGGAGCCCCTTCGCGCCGAGACCGCCGGCGCCCGCCCTGCCGCCGGCGCACCCGCAGGCGAGCCGACGCAGCCGAGTTTCGCCGCGGAGCTCGCGCGGGCCGGCGTGAGCCCGGGCATCGGCGCTGCTGGGATGCGCGAGCACGCGCAAATCAACCTGCCCACGCCCGTTCACAGCCCAGAGTTCGTGCCGCGCCTGGCTGCCGAAGTCGCCCTGCTGGTGCGCAACGGCGTGCAGGAAGCGCGCGTCCACGTCCATCCACAGGAGCTCGGTCCGATCGCGGTGCACATCGCGCTCGACGGCAACGCGGCCCAGGTCCGCCTGGCCGTCGACAGCGCGCTCACGCGCGAGCTGCTCGAACAAGGCATGCCCACGTTGGCCGGAGCGCTGCGCGACAGCGGCTTGACACTGGCCGGAGGCGATGTCTTCCAGCAGCCGCGCGATCCAGCGCCCGGGCAAGGCCAGGACGGCAGCGGCCGGCGGCCCCACACGCCGCAGCGCGGCGATCCGGCTGTCGGCGGCGGCGAGGACGCCCGCACGCCCGGCGCCGGCGCCGGCGCGCCACGCGCCATGCGGGCGCTCGGCGGCGTGGACATCTTCGCCTGAGCAAGCGCGTCGGCCGTGGTCGGATAGCCGAGCTTTAGCGCCGCTTTTCGCGGCATGCAGCGGCGTGGCGCTGCCGAACAATGCCCTCCACAGCAGCCGTCCCGGGCGTCGTTCGGGCCGGCCTCTCGAGGAAGCCGCATGTCCACTGCCGCCGCTGCCGCCGAGGCGCCCGTCGCGCCCAAGGGCAAGAAGAAGCTGATCGTCATCATCGCCGCCGCGGTGCTGCTGCTGGTCGCCGCCGCCGCGGTCGCGCTCCTCCTGATGAAGAAGCAGGCGGTCGGCGACGGCGACGACGAAGACCTGGCACAGGTCGAGACCAGCGAGGCCAGATCCCCCGCTCTGCGCGACGCGGGTGCCACGCCCACCTTCGTCGCGCTGGAACCCTTCACGGTGAACCTTGCCGATCGCGAGGTCGAGCGCTACGCGCAGGTCGTGCTCACGCTCGAACTCGACGACGCGAAGACCGAGGCGCAGGTCAAGGCCTACATGCCGGCGATCCGCAACAACATCCTGCTGGTGCTGGCGCACAAGACTTCGGCGCAGATCCTGGACCACGAGGGCAAGCTGCGGCTGGCCGGCGAGATCCAGCGCGCAAGCTCGCGCGCGCTGGGCGTCGAGGTCGAGGAACCGGAGAACACCGGCGCAGACGAGGGCCAGCCGCGGAAGAAGCGCGGCAAGCGCAAGTCGCGGGCCGTGCTGCCCGTCGTCGCGGTGCACTTCTCCAACTTCATCGTGCAGTGATGCAGGCAACGCGCACGCCGACCGTGGCGACGAAGACGACCCCGACGGCCCGGCCGCGCGGCGGCGCCCGGCCCGCGCCGCGCGCCAGCATCGCCAACGCCCGCCGATCCTCGCACGCAACATGAATCAGCAGATCCTGTCGCAGGACGAGGTCGATGCGCTGCTGCAGGGCATCACCGGCGAGAGCCAGAAGCTCGAGCAGGAGGACGAGCCGCAAGGCGGCGTGCGCGAATACAACCTCGCGAACCAGGAGCGCATCGTCCGTGGCCGCATGCCGACCATGGAGGTCATCAACGAGCGCTTCGCGCGCAACATCCGCATCGGCCTCTTCAACCTCATCCGGCGCTCGCCCGAGGTCTCGATCGGCGGCATCAAGGTCGAGAAGTTCAGCGCCTTCCTGCGCGAGATCGTCGTGCCGACGAACTTCAACCTCGTCTCGATCAGGCCGCTGCGCGGCTCGGGGCTGATCGTCTGCGACCCGAGCGTCGTCTTCGCCGTCATCGACGCACTCTTCGGCGGCGCTGGCAAGTTCCACACCCGCATCGAGGGACGCGACTTCAGCCCCACCGAGCAGCGCGTGATCCGGCGTCTCGTCGACTGCATCCTCACCGAGTACCGTCGCGCCTGGCAGGGCGTCTACCCGCTCGATCTCGAGTACCAGCGCTCGGAGATGCAGCCGCAGTTCGCCAACGTCGCCGCGCCGAGCGAGATCGTCGTCTCGACACACTTCACGCTCGAGATCGGAGAGACCACGGGCGCGATCCATTTCTGCATTCCCTATTCGACGCTCGAACCGATCCGCGACGTGCTGTACTCGACCATCCAGGGCGACGCGGCGGAACCCGACCACCGCTGGGTCAAGCTGCTCAAGCATCAGATCCAGGCGGCCGAGGTCGAGCTGGTGGCCGAGCTGGGCACGGCGCCGGCCACGGTCGAGCAACTTCTGTCCTTCAAGCCCGGGGACTTCATCGAACTCGACCTCGAGCCCCTGATCCAGGCCAAGGTCGACGGCGTCCCGGTCTTCGATTGCCACTACGGCACGCGCAACGGCCACTACGCGCTGCGCATCGAGCAACTGCTGACCGGCTCCTCGCTGGGCTGGCTCGGAGTCGACAACCATGGCAACTGAGAATCTCGAGATGTCCGAAGAGGACCGCATGGCCGCCGAGTGGGCCGCGGCGCTGGACGAGAGCAAGTCCGGGTCATCGGGGCCTGCGTTCGCCGGCGGCGAAGTGCTGGCGCCGGCGCAGAGCGTCGCGCCCGCGTCGTTCGCGGACTTCGGCGGCGGCAACGCCAATCCCGCGGGCGCCGCAGCCGTCAACGACATCAACATGATCCTGGACATCCCGGTGCAGCTCACCGTGGAACTGGGGCGCACGCGGATCCCGATCAAGCACATCCTGCAGCTCGCCCAGGGTTCGGTGGTCGAGCTCGAGGCCTTGGCCGGCGAGCCGATGGACGTGCTCGTCAACGGCTTCCTGATCGCGCAGGGCGAGGTCGTCGTCGTCAACGACAAGTTCGGCATCCGGCTCACCGACATCGTCACACCCAGCGAACGCATGCGCCGGCTGAGCCGGGGCTGAACGGCCGTGATGCTGACCGACTGGAGCTCGCTGCTGTGGCTCATCGTCGTCATCGCGGCGATCCCGGTGACGCTGTGGCTGCTCAAGCGCACACCGATGGCGCAAGCCGCGCTGCCGGGCGCCGCGCGCACGGTGTCGGTGCTGCCTCTGTCCGGCAGCCAGCGCCTGGTGACGATCGAGGTCGGTCAGGGCAACGAGCGGCAATGGCTGCTGCTGGGCGTGAGCCCGCAAGGCATCAGCAAGCTGCACACGATGGCACCGCAGGACACGCCTGAGCCCGCGGGCGCTGCGCAGGCCACCCCCGCTTCGCTGCTGCGGCGCCTGCGCCCGCACGCCGGGAACCGCGATGCGCGTTGACCGCCGCTGGCTCCTTGCCTGCACGCTCCTGCTGAGCGCGGGTGCTGCGACTGCACAGGCGACCGGCGGCGGCAGCGGCACGGCCGGCGGCACCGGGGCCAGCCTGCCGCTGCTCATCGGCCAGACGGGAGGCGCCAGCAGCTACTCGGTGCCGATCCAGACGCTGCTCTTCTTCACCGCGCTGTCGTTCCTGCCGGCGATGCTGCTGCTGATGACGGGCTTCACGCGCATCGTCATCGTGCTCTCGCTGCTGCGCCAGGCACTGGGCACGCAGGCAGCGCCGCCGAACCAGGTCGTCGTCGGCCTGGCGCTGTTCCTGACCTTATTCGTGATGGGGCCGACCTTCGACAAGGTCTACGAACAGGCCTACCGCCCCTTCGCGGCCAACGAGCTCGTCTTCGAGGAAGCGCTCTCGCGCGGCGAGGCGCCGATGCGCGAGTTCATGCTCAAGCAGACGCGCCAGGCCGACATGCAGCTCTTCGCGCGCCTGGCTCGGCTCCCCGCCGAGGTCAAGGGCGAGCAGCTGCCCTTGCGCGTCCTCGTCCCGGCCTTCGTCACCAGCGAGCTCAAGAGCGCCTTCCAGATCGGGTTCACGGTCTTCATCCCTTTTCTCATCATCGACATGGTCGTGGCCAGCGTGCTGATGAGCCTGGGGATGATGATGCTCAGTCCGGTGCTCGTGGCCCTGCCCTTCAAGCTGATGCTGTTCGTGCTCGCCGACGGCTGGAACCTGCTGCTGGGTTCGCTCGCCGCCTCGTTCTCGACCTGAAGGCCCTCGCCCGCAAGATGAATCCGCAACAAGTCCTCGACGCCGGCCAGCAGGGCCTGATGCTGATGCTGATGGTCGCCGCGCCGCTGCTGCTGGTGGTGCTGCTCGTCGGGCTGCTGGTGAGCATCTTCCAGGCGGCCACGCAGATCAACGAGGCGACGCTCAGCTTCGTGCCCAAGATCGTCGCCGTCGTCGCGATGCTGGCCTTCGCCGGGCCGTGGATGCTGCAGACCCTCGTCGAATACCTGCAGCGCACGCTGCAGGGCATCCCCGGCGCGGTCGGCTGAGCCGGCCGCCCCGCGCACGACGCGCAGCGCAGCCCGGTGCCGCAACGATGATCGCCTTCACCGAAGCGCAGATCCTCGCCTGGATCACGCCGCTGCTCTGGCCCTTCCTGCGCACGCTCGCACTCTTCTCCGCGCTGCCGGTCCTCGGCACGCGCACGGTGCCGATGCGCGTGCGCATCGCGCTCTCGGCCTTCGTCGCGCTGGCCGCGCAGGCCTCGATGCCGGCGCCGCCGGCGCTGCCGCTGGACTCGCCGCTGGCCTTCATGCTGGTGCTGCAGCAGCTCGTCGTCGGGCTGTCGATGGGCTTCGCGGTGCGCATCGTCTTCGCGGCGATCGAATTCGCCGGCGAGATCATCGGGCTGCAGATGGGCTTGGGCTTCGCGAGCTTCTACGACCCGATCAGTGCAAGCCAGGGCACGACTTCCGGGCGCCTGCTGGGGACGATGGTCGCCTGGCTCTTCATCGTCGGCGGCGGGCACCTGCTGCTGATCGCGGCGCTGGTGCACAGCTTCGAGACCTTCCCGCTCGGCAGCGACCCCCTGGCCTTCATCCGCGGCACGCTGCCCCACCGCTGGGGCGCCGAGATCTTCTCGATGGGCCTGTGGATCGCGCTGCCGCTGATTGCGATGCTGCTGATGGTCAACCTCGTGATGGGCGTGATCTCGCGCGTGGCCGCGCAGATCAACGTGTTCTCGGTGGGCTTCCCGATCACGCTGGGTGTGGGCCTGCTCGGGCTGCTGCTGACGCTGCCGACGCTCGAGCGCCCGCTGAACCTCGCACTCGAGCACATGCTCGCGTTCATGCGCTGAAGCGCAGCCTGCCAGCCCCTGCAGCAAACGGCGTCACGACGCCCGAGCCAGCGAACGGCGTCACGACGCCCGAGCCGCTGGCAACCTCGGGGCAAACGACACCCGGGTCGGCGCCAGAGCAATGTCGATGACGCCTAGAGCGTCAGCGCCTCGGCCAGCGTCATGTCCTGCAGCCTGCTGCGTCGAAGCAAGGCTTCGTTGCCGCGCCTGGGCGCCAGCAACAGCGCCTGCACCAGCGGCTCGAGCCGCATCGCGGTCGGCTCGCCGAGCAGCACATGGCGCTGGTCGCCGGTCTCCTCGAGCCGCCCGACCCAGCCGATCGCAATCAGCGACTGCAGCACCGGTTCGAGCTGCAAGGGATCGACGCGTAGCGACTGGGCCAGTTCCTGCATCGACAGGCCCTGTGCCGCACCGCTGCGCTCGGCCAGAAGGCGCGCCAGCAGTTCGAGCGCCAGCGTGAAGCGGGCGCCGGGCTCGTCCGCCCGGCGCTGGAGCCGCCCGTGCAGGCGTGGCGCCTCGGCGGCCAGGACGGCCCCAAGGAGCACGATCATCCAGCCCAGATAGATCCACATCAGCAGGATCGGCAGCGTCGCGAAGGTGCCGTAGACGGCCGAGAAGTTCGCCATCGACTCGACGTACCAGGCAAGGCCTGCCTTGGCGAGCTCGAAGCCCGCGGCGACGAAGAGGCCGCCGATCCAGGCATGCGACCAGCGCACGAAGGTGTTGGGCACGAAGTGGAACAGGCCCGCGATCGCCGCCGCGAGCAGGAAGAACTGCAGCAGGTCGAAGACGAGCTTCAGCGCTCCGGACGGCGCCCCCAGCAGCCCCGTCGAGGCCGAGATCGCCAGACTGGTCACGCCCAGGCTCACACCCACGGCCAGCGGGCCCAGCGTGAGCATCGCCCAGTAGACGAGCACGCGCTGCGCCAGCGGCCGCGGTCGGCGCACGCGCCAGATGCTGCCGAGCGTGCGATCGATGTTCAGCATCATCGAGATCGCGGTGAACATCAGCATCAGCAGGCCCATGGTGCCGACGCCGCGCGCCTTCTCGGCAAACTGTGTGAGCGAGCGCAGCACCGGCCGCGCAATGCCTTCGGGCACCAGCGACTGCAGGAAGAACTTCTGCAGCGTCGCCTGGAAGCTGCCGAACATCGGGAAGGCCGTGAACACCGCGAGCATCACGGTGAGCAGCGGCACGAGCGCGAACAGGGTCCCGAAGGTGAGGCTGCTGGCGGACTGCCCGAGACGATCCTCGCGCATGCGCAGCCGCAAGGCGCGCAGCGTCTCGATCCAGGGCCAGCGTCGCAGCGTCCGCACGAACCGGCCGAGTCGCCCGGGCAACCCGCGCCGTCGCGCCTCGGTCACGGCCTGCGGTATGGACATGCTCGATATGATGCCAGCATGTCCCTGCCTCCCCGAGAGGCGCCCCGCGCCGTGCAGCTCGGGCGACGCCTGGTCATCGCCCTGCTCCTCATGCTGATCCTGCTGGGCCTGGCCTGGGAGCTCGCGCTCGCGCCCACCGGGCGCGGCACCTGGGCCATCAAGGTGCTGCCGCTGCTGGCCTGCCTTCCCGGGCTCGCGCGGCACCGCCTGCACACCTATCGGACGCTGTCGCTGCTCGTCTGGCTCTACGTGACCGAGGGCCTGGTGCGGGCGACGACCGAAGGCGGCGCGGGACAGCGGCTGGCGATCGCCGAGCTGGCGCTGGCGCTGCTGCTGTTCGCCGCCTGCGTGTACTACATCCGGCTGCGCCTGCCGCGCCGGTCCAAGAAGATAACTCCTCCTGCATACACCGAATCATGAGTCTCGATCCGCAAGCCGCTCTTGCCGCTCTTGCCGACCTGCGCCAGATCGTCGGCACCGAGCATGTCCTCTCGGAAGGCGACCGCTCGGCCTGGGAGCTGGACTGGCGCCGCCGCTGGCGCGGCCGCTCGCTGGCCGTCGTCCGCCCCGCCAGCACCGCCGAGGTCGCCGCGGTCGTGAAGACTTGCGGCCGGCATGGCATCAGCCTCGTGCCGCAGGGCGGCAACACCGGGCTCGTCGGCGGCGGCGTTCCCGACGACAGCGGCACGCAGGTGCTGCTGAGCCTGCAACGCATGAACCGCGTACGGGATCTCGATCCCGCCAACCTGACGATCACGGTCGAGGCCGGCTGCGTGCTGCAGGCGGTGCAGGAACGGGTCGCCGCCGAGGGTTTCCTCTTTCCGCTGAGCCTGGCCGCCGAAGGCAGCTGCACGATCGGCGGCAACCTGGCGACCAACGCCGGCGGCACGCAGGTTCTGCGCTACGGCAACGCGCGCGCGCTCTGCCTGGGGCTGGAAGTCGTGACCGCCGAGGGAGAGGTCTGGAGCGGCCTCTCGGGCCTGCGCAAGGACAACACCGGCTACGACCTGCGCGACCTCTACATCGGCAGCGAGGGCACGCTCGGGATCATCACCGCCGCGACGATGGTGCTGGTGCCGCAGCCTGCCGCGGTGATGACCGCGCTTGCCGCCTGCGCCAGCCTGCGCCAGTGCGTGGCCCTGCTCGAGCTCGCGCGCAGGCGGATCGGTGCCGGGCTCACCGGCTTCGAGATGATGGGTCGCTTCGCGCTCGACCTCGTCGCCCGCCACTTCCCGCAGCTGCCGGCGCCGCTTCCGCACGCGGCCTGGACCGTGCTGCTCGAGCAGAGCGACAACGAGGGGCCGGACGAGGCGCGGCAGCGCTTCGAGGCGCTGCTGTCGGAGGCGCTCGAGCAGGGCGTGATCGAGGATGCCGTCGTCGCCGAGAGCCTGCAGCAAAGCCAGGGCCTGTGGCACGTGCGCGAGTCGATTCCGCTCGCCCAGGCGGAGGAAGGGCTCAACATCAAGCACGACATCGCGCTGCCGGTCTCGGCGGTGCCCGATTACGTCGAGCAGACCGACGCCGAGCTGCAACGGGCGATCCCGGGCGTTCGGCTCGTCAACTTCGGGCACCTGGGCGATGGCAACCTGCACTACAACGTGCAGGCGCCGGTGGACAGCGACGCGGCGCGCTTCCTCGCCGAGCGCGAGGAGGAGGTCAACGCGATCGTCTACGACGCGGTCCAGCGCTTCGGCGGATCGGTCTCTGCCGAGCATGGCGTCGGCCAGCTCAAGCCCGGGGAGATCGTGCGCCGCAAGAGCGCGGTCGAGATCGAGCTGATGCGCCGCATCAAGCAGGCGCTCGATCCGCAGGGTCGTCTCAATCCGGGCCGCGTCCTTCCCTGAGGCCCGGCACGCCGACTACTGCAGCGGGCCTTTCAACGCGCTGGGAATCGGGATCGCGACGACCTCGATCCCCTCGTCGGCCAGCGCGGCGCGCTCGTCCGCGCTCGTGCGACCGCGGATGCCGCGCTGCGGCGTCTCTCCGTAGTGGATGCGGCGCGCCTCCTCGGCAAAGCGTTCGCCGACGTCCTCGGTCTGGATCATCAGCTGCCGCACCGCACGCATCCACGCCGCCTGCAAGTCGTTCTCTGCAGGGGGGCCGGCAGGCTTTTCGGCGTCGGCAGCCGGCGCCGGCGGGCGGGCACCGGAGAGGTTCAGCCGCGGCGCACTCGGCAGGCGGCTGACGCTGCGGTCGGCGCACAGCGGGCACTCGAGCAGTCCGGCCTCGCTCTGCTGAAGGAACTCGCGCTCCGACCCGAACCAGCCCTCGAAGCCATGTCCGTTGCCGCAGCGCAGGTCGACCACCTTCATGGCGCCATCATAGGCGGGTCCGCCCGAAGTGTCCGGGGCATCGCATCCCCCCCATTCATGGGTAAGAGCTCGACCGCCCTCAAGTGCCGGCCCGCGAGGGTCGCGCCCGCGAGCAGACGCTCGCGGCTTCGCCTCAGCTCGCCAGCGCCTTGACGATCGCGTCGCGGCACATCGCCATCAGACCGCCCGGCAGCAGGCCCAGACCCAGCACCAGCAGCCCGTTGACCGCCAGCAGCGCGCTGACGCCGGCTCCGCGCACCAGCCGCGGCTCGACGCCCTTGGGCTCGTCGAAGTACATCACCTTGACGACGCGCAGGTAGTAGAAGGCGCCGACCAGCGACATCACGACCGCGAACACCGCCAGCACGATGTAGCCGGTGACGTTGGTCGTCACCAGGGCCTGCAGGATCGCGAGCTTGGCGTAGAAGCCCACCAGCGGCGGCACGCCGGCCAGCGAGAACAGGAACACCGCCATCACCCCGGCGGCCCAGGGGCTGCGCCGGTTCAGGCCGGCGAAGTCCTGGATCTCCTCGGCCTCGAAGCCCTGGCGCGAGAGGTACATGATCGTGCCGAAGCTGCCGAGCGTCGTCAGCACGTAGACGACGATGTAGAACAGCGCCGAGCTGTACGCGTTGCCCGCCGAAAGCGTGTTGCCGCTGACGACGCCGGCCGACAGGCCCAGCAGCACGAAGCCCATGTGCGAGATCATCGAGTACGCGAGCATGCGCTTGATGTTGGTCTGTGCGATCGCCGCGACGTTCCCGACCACGAGCGAGGCCACCGCCATCACGATCAGCATCTGCTGCCAGTCCGGCGCCAGGCCCAGCAGGCCCTCGACCAGCAGGCGGATCGCGATCGCGAAGCCGGCGAGCTCCGGCGCACTGCCGATCAGCAGCGTGATCGCGGTCGGCGCGCCTTCGTAGACGTCGGGCACCCACATGTGGAAGGGCACGGCGCCGAGTTTGAAGGCAAGCCCGGCGACGATGAAGACCAGCCCGAGCGCCAGGACCTCGGTGTTGATCCGGCCGCTGGCGATCTGCTCGAACACGCGCGGGATCTCGAGCGTGCCGGTGGCGCCGTACATCATCGACAGGCCGTAGAGCAGGAAGCCGCTGGCCAGTGCGCCGAGGACGAAGAACTTCATCGCCGCCTCGGTCGCCGCCGTGTGCGCCCGGCGCAGCGCGACCAGCGCGTACAGCGACAGGCTCATCACCTCCAGCCCGAGGTAGATGACGAGAAAGTTGTTGGCCGAGCACATCACGCCGATGCCCAGCAGCGAAAACAGCGTCAGTGAATAAAACTCGCCCTTGTTCATGTCGCGGCTGCTCAGCGTCGGCCGCGCGTAGGCGACCGCAACCATCACCGCGATGCCGGCAAAGCCGGCGAGCAGGTGGCCCAGCGGGTCGGCAACGACCATGCCGCCGAGACCGTAGATCGTCGTCCCGGTCGAGAAGGCCTCGAGGTGCAGCCAGGAGAAGATTCCCGCCACCGCCTGCGTCAGCCAGTAGGTGATGCCGCGCTCGGGGTCGCGCACGAAGAGGTCGACGAGCGTGACGAAGCAGGCCGCCAGCAGCAGCCAGGCCTCGGGTTGGATGACGATCCAGTTCGCTTGGGTCATGGTGAGGCCGCCGTCTTCAGGGGAGCTTGGAGATGGCCACGTGCCTGAGCAGCTCGTCGACCGAGACCTGCATCACGTCGGTGAAGGGCTTGGGCTGCAGGCCCATCCAGAGCACGGCCACGGCCAGCAGCAGCAGGATGAGGAACTCGCGCGCGCCGATGTCCTTCATCGCGCGCACCTCGGCGTTGGCGACCTCGCCGTAGTAGACGCGCTTGATCATCCACAGCGTGTAGGCCGCGCCGGAGATCAGCGCGGTCGCGGTGAGCAGGCCGATCCAGAAGTTCATCTGCACCGCGCCGAGGATCACCATCCACTCGCCGACGAAGCCGGCGGTACCCGGCAGACCGCAGTTGGCCATCGCGAACAGCACGACAAAGACGCCGAAGCGCGGCATCTGGTTGATGACGCCCCCGTAGGCCGCGATCTCGCGGCTGTGCACGCGGTCGTAGAGCACGCCGATGCACAGGAACATCGCGCCCGAGACGAAGCCGTGCGCGATCATCTGCACGATCCCGCCGGTGACGCCCAGGTCGTTGAAGATGAAGAAACCCAGCGTCACGAAGCCCATGTGCGCGACCGAGCTGTAGGCCACGAGCTTCTTCATGTCCTTCTGCACCAGCGCGACGAGGCCGATGTAGATGATCGCCACCAGGCTCAGCGTGATCATCAGCCAGGCCCATTCGTGCGCGGCATCGGGCGCGATCGGCAGCGAGAAGCGCAGGAAGCCGTAGGCGCCGAGCTTGAGCATGATCGCCGCCAGCACGACCGAGCCGCCCGTCGGCGCCTCGACGTGCGCGTCCGGCAGCCAGGTGTGCACCGGCCACATCGGCACCTTGACCGAGAACGCGGCGAAGAAGGCGAAGAAGAGGATCGTCTGCTCGGTCAGCGTCAGCGGCAGCTTGTGCCAGGCCTGGATCTCGAAGCTGCCGCCGGACTTGAAGTACAGGTACATCAAGGCCACCAGCATCAGCAGCGAGCCGGCGAAGGTGTAGAGGAAGAACTTGAACGCCGCGTAGACGCGCCGCGGGCCGCCCCAGGCCCCGATGATGATGTACATCGGGATCAGCGTGCCCTCGAAGAAGATGTAGAAGAGCACCCCGTCGGCGGCGGCGAAGACGCCGACCATCAGTCCCGAGAGGATCATGAAGGCCGCCATGTACTGCGCGACCTTGTCCGTGATCACCTCCCAGCCGGCGATGACGACGATCACCGTGATGAAGGCCGTCAGAAGCACGAACCAGACCGAGAGCCCGTCGACCCCCAGGTGGTAGTTGACGTTGAAGCGCTCGACCCATGCGTGCTTCTCGACGAACTGCAGCGCGGCCGTGCCGTAGTCGAAGCGGCTGATCAACGGCAGCGTGACGATGAAGGAGACGAGCGACCCCACGAGCGCGAGCACCCGTGACGTGCCGGGGTTGTGGTCGCGCCCGATCGCCAGCAGCAGCACGCCGGTGGCGATCGGGACCCAGATGGCAAGGCTCAGCAGACCCATTGTTCTCTCTCTATGCCGTTCGTCCGCCCGCGCCTCAGAGCGCCGCGCTCAGGTAGGGCCACAGGCGCCAGGTCATCAGGCCGAATACGCCCAGCACCATCACCAGCGCGTACCAGTAGAGCTGGCCGGTCTGCACCAGGCGCAGCACGCCGGCGAAGGCACCGACCGCGCGTGCCGAGCCGTTGATCACGAGGCCGTCGATCACGCCCTGGTCGCCGCCCTTCCACAGGCCGGTGCCGATGAGCCGGGCGCCGCGCGCGATCACGTTCTCGTTGAACCAGTCCATGTAGTACTTGTTCTCGAGGATCACGCGCAGCGGCCTGAGCGCCTTGTTCAGCGCCTCGGGGATCGAGGGCAGCTTCAGGTAGAAGATCCACGCGGTGACGACGCCCGCCAGCGCCAGCCAGAACGGCAGGCCGACGAAGCCGTGGAGGCCCATCTCGACCGGATGGCCGGCGTGCTTGGCGACCTCGGCCATCGCGCCGTGGCGCGCGGCGTCGACGAAGATGCTGTCCCGGAAGAAGTCGCCGACCAGCATCGGCGCCATCGTCAGGAAGCCGATCACGACCGAGGGAATCGCCAGCAGCACCAGCGGCACCCAGACCACCGCCGGCGTCTCGTGCGGTTCGTGCGCATGGCCGTGATCCTCGTCGTGCTCGCCGGGGAACGGCTTGTTGCGGAAGCGCTCCTCGCCGTGGAAGACGAGGAAGTACATCCGGAACGAGTAGAAGGCGGTGACGAAGACACCGACGACGACCGCGAAGATCGCGAAGCCCGCCCCCGGCAGGCGGCTCGCCTGCGCTGCGAGGATGATGCTGTCCTTGGAGTAGAAGCCCGAGAAGAAGGGCGTGCCGATCAGCGCCAGGCTCCCCAGCAGCGAGGTGATCCAGGTGATCGGCATGTACTTGCGCAGGCCACCCATGTTGCGGATGTCCTGGTCGTGGTGCATGCCGATGATCACCGAGCCCGCGCCCAGGAACAGCAGCGCCTTGAAGAAGGCGTGCGTCATCAGGTGGAACACCGCGACCGAATACGCCGACGCGCCCAGTGCCACCGTCATGTACCCGAGCTGCGAGAGCGTCGAGTACGCGATCACGCGCTTGATGTCGTTCTGGATCACGCCCAGCAGGCCCATGAAGAGCGCGGTGATGGCGCCGATCACGAGCACGAAGTTCAGCGCCGTGTCCGAGAGCTCGAACAGCGGCGACATGCGCGCGACCATGAAGATGCCCGCGGTCACCATCGTCGCCGCGTGGATCAGCGCCGAGATCGGCGTCGGGCCCTCCATCGAGTCGGGCAGCCAGACGTGCAGCGGGAACTGTGCGCTCTTGCCCATCGCGCCGACGAAGAGGCAGATGCAGGCCACCGTCAGCAGCCCCCAGTCGGTACCGGGGAAGCTGAGCGCGGCGAGTTCGCCGGCCTTGGCGAAGGCCTCGGCGTAGTCCAGCGTGCCCGCGTAGGCGAGGACGAGGCCGATGCCCAGGATGAAGCCGAAGTCGCCGACGCGGTTGACGACGAAGGCCTTGAGGTTGGCGTAAATCGCCGAGGGCTTCTTGTACCAGAAGCCGATCAGCAGATACGACACCAGGCCCACCGCCTCCCAGCCGAAGAACAGCTGCAGGAAGTTGTTGCTCATGACGAGCATGAGCATCGCGAAGGTGAAGAGGCTGATGTAGGAGAAGAAGCGCGTGTAGCCGGGGTCGTCCTCCATGTAGCCGATGGTGTAGATGTGCACCATCAGCGAGACGAAGGTGACGACGACCATCATCATCGCCGTCAGCCCGTCGACGAGGAAGCCGACCTCCATGCGCACGCTGCCGAGCACCGCCCACTCGTAGATGGTGCCGGCGAAGCGTGCACCGTCGATCACCTGCATCAGCACGATTGCCGAGCAGAGGGTCGAGATCAGCACGCCGAGGATCGTGACGGTGTGTGCGCCGCGGCGGCCGATCAGCCAGCCGAACAGGCCGGCGATGAGCGCGCCCGCGAGCGGGGCCAGCGGGACGGCCAGGAGCAGGTTCTGCGAGATGCCGGTTGCCATGTTCAACCCTTGAGCTCGTCCAGCTCGGCCACGTCGACCGAAGCCCGGTTGCGGAACAGCACGACCAGGATCGCCAGGCCGATCGCCGCCTCGGCCGCGGCCACGGTCAGGATGAAGAAGACGAAGACCTGCCCGGCCATATCGCCCAGGTAGTGCGAGAAGGCGACGAAGTTCATGTTGACGGCCAGCAGCATCAGCTCGATGGCCATCAGCAGCACGATCAGGTTGCGCCGGTTCAGGAAGATCCCGACGACCGAGAGCGCGAACAGCACGCTCCCGAGCGAGAGGTAGTGACCGAGCGTGAGCGGACCCATCACGACGCTCCTCCTTCCTTGCCCGCCGGGGCGTCGACCACCGGCGTGATCTTCACCAGGCGCAGCCGGTCGGCGGCCTTGACGCGCACCTGTTCCGACGGCTTGGTGTAGCGCGCGTCCTTGCGCCGGCGCAGCGTCAGCGTGATCGCCGAGATCATCGCCACCAGCAGCAGCACGCCGGCGATCTGCAGCGGATAGAGATAGTTCGTGTAGATCTCGATCCCGAGCAGCTTCGAGTTGCCCAGCGCGATCGAGCGCTCGTCCAGCGCCGGTGCCTCGGTCGGCTGGAAGCCGCGCATCAGCACGAAGGCCATCTCGAGCGTGATGACGACGCCGATCATCGCCGCCAGCGGAAAGTGCTTCCAGAAACCCTGACGGAACTGGTCGCTTCGGACGTCGAGCATCATCACGACGAAGAGGAAGAGCACCATCACGGCACCGACGTAGACGAGCACGAGCACGATGGCGAGGAACTCCGCGCGCAGCAGCATCCACACGCACGACGCGCTGAAGAACGCGAGCACGAGGTAGAGCGTGGCGTGCACCGTGTTGCGCGCCGTGATGACGCGCAGCGCCGCGAAGAGCAGCACCGCCGAGAAGAGGTAGAAGAGGACGGTGATCGTGTTCATGGATTTTCGTTGCACATGACCGCCCGCGCGGCGGCCTTGGCCGTCGTGCTGGCTCCCGGTCTCCCGGATCAGCGGTACTTCGCGTCGGCTTGCCGGCGCTCGGCGATCTCCTTCTCGTAGCGGTCCCCGACCGCCAGCAGCATGTCCTTGGTGAAATAGAGGTCACCACGCTTCTCGCCGTGGTACTCGAAGACGTGCGTCTCGACGATCGAGTCGACCGGGCAGCTCTCCTCGCAGAAGCCGCAGAAGATGCATTTCGTCAGGTCGATGTCGTAGCGCGTGGTGCGGCGGGTGCCGTCGGCGCGCTCGTCGGATTCGATCGTGATCGCCATCGCCGGGCAGACCGCCTCGCACAGCTTGCAGGCGATGCAGCGCTCCTCGCCGTTCTCGTAGCGGCGCAGCGCGTGCAGCCCGCGAAAGCGCGGCGACAGCGGCGTCTTCTCCTCCGGGTACTCGATCGTGATGTGCGGCGAGAGGAAATGCTTGCCGGTGATCATGAAGCCCTTGATCAGCTCGACGAGCATGAAGCTGGAGAACAAGTCCTTGATGGCGGTCAGCGACATCGCAGCCTCCTCTTCACTTCCAGATGTTGTAGGGCGACTGGATCCACAGGCCGACCACGACCAGCCAGACCAGCGTCACCGGGATGAAGATCTTCCAGCCCAGGCGCATGATCTGGTCGTAGCGGAAGCGCGGGAAGGTCGAGCGCACCCACAGGAACATCGTGACGACGCAGAAGACCTTGATGCCCAGCCAGATCCAGCCCGGGATGAACGACAGGAATTCCACCGGCGGCAGCCAGCCGCCGAGGAACATCAGCACCGTCATCGTCGAGACGAGGATCATGTTCGCGTACTCGGCGAGGAAGAACATCGCGAACGACATCCCCGAGTACTCGATCATGTGGCCGGCGACGATCTCCGACTCGCCCTCGACGACGTCGAAGGGGTGGCGGTTGGTCTCGGCCAGGCCCGAGATGAAGTAGACGACGAAGATCGGCAGCAGCGGCAGCCAGTTCCACGACAGGAACCCGAGGCCTAGGTCCGCGAAGCGGCCGCTGGCCTGCGTCATCACGATGTCCGTCATGTTCAGGCTGCCCGAGACCATCAGCACGATGACCATCGCGAAGCCCATCGGGATCTCGTAGGAGACCATCTGCGCCGTCGCGCGCAGTGCGCCCAGCAGCGCGTACTTCGAGTTGCTCGCCCAGCCGGCGATGATCACGCCGTAGACCTCGAGCGAGGTCACGGCGAGCAGGAACAGCAGGCCGGCATTGATGTCGGCCAGCGCCACCTCGGGACCGAAGGGAATCACCACCCAGGCCACCAGCGCCGGCGCGATCGTCATCACCGGCCCGAGGAAGAACAGGCTCTTGTACGCCGCGGTCGGGCGGATGATCTCCTTGAAGACGAGCTTGACCGCGTCGGCGATCGGCGTCAGCAGCCCGTAGGGGCCGACGCGGTTGGGGCCGGGCCGGATCTGCGTCCAGCCGATGCCCTTGCGCTCCCACAGCGTCAGGTAGGCGACGAAGCCCATCAGCGGGGCGACGACGACGATGATCTTGACCAGGCTCCAGATCACGAGCCACAGGCCCGGACCGAGTGCGGCGTTGGCGGCTTGATGCAGGGAATCGAACATGGCGTGCCTCGATCAGGCCTTCTCGACCGTCAGCGCCCCGAACATCGGGCCCAGCGCCTGCGTCGCCGGATGGCCCGCGGCCACCCGCACGCAGCGTGCATCCAGGGTCGCATCCGCGCGCGCCGGCAGAACCAGGGCCGCCTGCCCCTGCCCGACCAGCACCTTGTCGCCCTCGGACAAGCCCAGCTGCTGCCACAAGGCCGTTGGCAGCACCGCCATCGGCGGCCGCGCGTCGGCGGTCAGCTGCAGCGAGGGCGCGCGGCGGACCAGCGAATCGGCCATGTAGATCGGCACGTCGGCGACGCGCTCGAGCGCCTGCGCAGCGCTGGCCGGCGCCACGGCGGCAATCGCCGCGGCGGGCGTGTTGTCCAGGCGCGCGGCCAGCGCACCGAGATCGCCCAGCGCCTCGTCGCGCACCTGCTCGCTGCTCTCGTAGTCGAAGCCCTCGATCCCGAGCAGGTTGCCGAGCACGCGCAGCACCTTCCAGCCCGGGCGCGACTCGCCCAGGCCCTTGACGACGCCGACGAAGCTCTGCGCCCGCCCCTCGGCGTTGACGAAAGTGCCCGAGGTCTCGGTGAAGGGCGCGATCGGCAGCATCACGTCGGCACCCTCGGGGGCCGCGTCCTTCCACGCAGTGAGCGCCACGACCAGGCCCGAGCCGGCCAGCGCCGCCTTCGCCGCAGCGGCGTCGGCAGCATCGAGCACCGGCTCGACGTCCAGCAGCAGCAGCGCCTTCATCGGCTGCGCCAGCATCGCCGCAGCGGAGAGGCCGCCGTCGCGCGGCACCGCACCGACGAGCTGCGCGCCCACCGCGTTGGCGCCGTCACCGAGGTAGCCCACACTCGCGCCGCAGGCCTGCGCGATCCAGCTCGCAAGCGCCAGCAACTGCGTGGCCTGCGGGTGCTGGGCCGCCGCGTTGCCGAGCAGCACGGCCTTGCGCTCTCCCGAGAGCAGCGACGCGGCGATCGCCTGCGCCTGCGCACCCGGCGCATCGACCGCGACCGGCGCGGCCACGCCCTTGGCGGCCGCAAGCGCTGCGACAAGCTCGGCCAGCGCGCGCGGCCAGGCCGAAGGCGCCGCGGTCATCCCCTGCGCCAGCGGCATCGCCCAGTCATCGTGCACCGCGTGCACGCTGTGCACGCGCGCACCGTGGCGCACGGCCTGGCGGATGCGCTGTGCGAAGAGCGGATGGTCCTTGCGCAGGAAGGAGCCGATGACGAGGGCGCGATCCAGCGTCGAGAGCGAGGCGATCGAGGTGCCGAGCCAGCGTGCGTGGCCCGCCGGCGCCAGGTTGCCGGCGTCGGCGTGGCGCGTGCGCACGTCGACGTTCTCGCTGCCCAGGCCGCGCACGATGCGCGCCAGCAGGTGCAGTTCCTCGGCCGTGGCGTGCGTGCTCGCGACGGCACCGATGCCCTGGGCACCGAACTCGGCCTTCACGCGCTGCAGTCCGTCGGCGACGAAGGTGAGCGCCGTGTTCCAGTCGACGGCCTTCCACTGGCCGTTCTCCCTGATCATCGGCTGCGTCAGGCGTCGGTCGGTCTCGAGCGCCTCGTAGGAGAAGCGGTCGCGGTCGGCGATCCAGCACTCGTTGACGTCCTCGTTCTCGAGCGGCAGGACGCGCTTGACCCGGTCGGCCTTGACCTGGACGATCAGATTGGCGCCGGTGCTGTCGTGCGGGCTCACGCTCTTGCGGCGCGAGAGCTCCCAGTTGCGGGCGCTGTAGCGGAAGGGCTTGCTCGTGAGCGCGCCGACCGGGCAGAGGTCGATGACGTTGCCCGAGAGCTCGCTGTCGACGCTGCGGCCGACGAAGGAGACGATCTCCGAGAGCTCGCCGCGGTTCTGCATGCCGAGCTCCATGATCCCGGCGATCTCCTGGCCGAAGCGGACGCAGCGCGTGCAGTGGATGCAGCGCGTCATCTCCTTCGTGCTGATCAGCGGGCCCACGTCCTTGGGCACGACGACGCGCTTCTCCTCGATGTAGCGGGTGCCGCTCGCGCCATAGCCGACCGCCAGGTCCTGCAGCTGGCACTCGCCGCCCTGGTCGCAGATCGGGCAGTCCAGCGGGTGGTTGATGAGGAGGAACTCCATCACCCCCTTCTGCGCCACGATCGCCTTGGGGCTCTTGGTGTGGACCACCATGCCCTGCGTCACCGGCGTCGCGCAGGCCGGCATCGGCTTGGGCGCCTTCTCGACCTCGACCAGACACATGCGGCAGTTGGCGGCGATCGAGAGCTTCTTGTGGTAGCAGAAGTGCGGCACGTAGAGGCCGATCGCCTCGGCCGCATGCATCACCATGCTTCCCTGCGGGACGCTGACCTTCTTGCCGTCGAGTTCGATTTCGATCATGGTGGGTCCCTGCGCGCTCAGGCCGTCTGCTTGACCAGGCAGGTCTTGTGTTCGATGTGGTACATGAACTCGTCGCGGAAATGCTTGAGCATCGCCTGCACCGGCATCGCCGCGGCATCACCGAGCGCGCAGATCGTGTGGCCCTTGATGTTGCCGGCCACCGAGTCGAGCAGCTCCAGGTCCTCGACCCGCCCCTTGCCGTGCTCGATGCGGTCGACGATGCGCCACAGCCAGCCGGTGCCCTCGCGGCAGGGCGTGCACTGGCCGCAGCTCTCGTGCATGTAGAAGTAGTCCAGCCGCAGCAGGCTCCTGACCATGCAGCGGGTGTCGTTCATCACGATGACCGCGCCCGAGCCCAGCATCGAGCCGGCCTTGGCGATCGAGTCGTAGTCCATCGTGCAGTCCATCATCAGCGCCGCGGGCAGCACCGGCGCCGACGACCCGCCCGGGATCACCGCCTTGAGCGCCCCGCCCTTGACGCCACCGGCCAGTTCCAGCAGCTTCGGGAAGGGCGTGCCCATCGGGATCTCGAAGTTGCCCGGCGCATTGACGTCGCCGACGACCGAGAAGATCTTGGTGCCGCCGTTGTTGGGCTTGCCGCACTCGAGGTAGGCCTGGCCGCCGTTGCGGATGATCCAGGGCACCGCGGCGAAGGTCTCGGTGTTGTTGATCGTCGTGGGCTTGCCGTAGAGGCCGAAGCTCGCCGGGAACGGCGGCTTGAAGCGGGGCTGGCCCTTCTTGCCCTCGATCGACTCGAGCAGCGCCGTCTCCTCGCCGCAGATGTAGGCGCCGAAGCCGTGGTGCGCGTGCAACTGGAAGTTGAAGCCGCTGCCGAGGATGTTCTCGCCGAGGAAGCCGGCGGCGCGCGCCTCCTCCAGCGCCTCCTCGAAGCGCTGATAGACCTCGAAGATCTCGCCGTGGATGTAGTTGTAGGCGGTGTTC
>Ga0209605_1001224_pt1 | contig 29623 bp, 18 predicted proteins | sample AD_UKC035_MetaG_FD_184408 | JGI IMG/M metagenome (GOLD analysis project Ga0209605, IMG submission 184408) | Active sludge microbial communities of municipal wastewater-treating anaerobic digesters from USA - AD_UKC035_MetaG (SPAdes) (version 2) | ecosystem: Engineered > Bioreactor > Anaerobic >...
AAGTTTCTCTTGCGAGCTGTGAATATGCAAAAGGTATAAATGAATTTACCAAAGCGGGGTTTACAGCTCAGCCATCTCAAAAAGTAAAGCCCCCCTTTGTGGCCGAGTCGCCTGTATCTTTTGAGTGTAAAGTGAACCAGGTATTGCCATTGGGCGAAGCGGGTGGGGCAGGTAACCTTGTAATTTGCGAAGTGCTACTGATGCATATTCAAGATTCGGTATTGGATGAAAACGAAATGATAGATCCATACAAATTGGATGCGGTTACCCGAATGGGTGGCGCCTGGTATTGCCGGGCAAACGGAAACAATCTGTTTAAACTGCCGCAGCCGGCTACAAAATTAGGCATTGGGTTTGATCAGTTGCCCCCAGAGATCAGGCATAGCAAACTATTAACGGGAAGTGAGTTAGCCATACTGGCTGGTGTTGAAAAAATTCCTTTGGCACCAGAAGCGAAGTTTACTGCCGATGAATCGGCACACCGGGCTGCCCAAGTGTATTTGGCCCAGGGCAAAGTGGAAGAAGCATGGAGAGCTTTATCGATTTGAGAGTAAAGAATAAAATAATAAACGCTATGCTTGTGGTTATGAGCCTGAGTTGGGCTTGTAAATCACCGCAACCTGTTGCCTACCAATATCAGGAGCCCGAAGGTAATTCGACCCGGTTATCTGAAATTGTATTTCTCACGTTCCGGATTTATGAAGACAGCACCGCTTCCACTTCCGTTGAGTTGCTTGAAAAGCAAATTGTAGGTGGTAAGATAAAGGTGGAGGGAGGAGATTCTCAAGAAAAAAACAGAATCGTAGTAAAGCAGTTTGATAAACAAAAGATTGAGCTAAACGCTGTGGCGATCGATCATCCGCTGTTTAAACAGGTTGAAGTTACCAACAACACGGGGTCGTATGAAACAAAATATCTGCAACTTGCCGATACTGAATTTTTTGTAAGGCTTACCCTTTTGCCTCAAACAGTATTCATTCGGGTTGATGATGTGCGGGAAGAAAAAGAGATAAAATCCACCTGGTTTACAATAAGATGATAAGCAAATGAGAAGAGCGCTTTTAACGTTAGGTGTCTGTTTGTGGGTATGGCAAAGCAAAGCTCAGGTTTTTCCGGTCGATACACTTATGAAAAACGGTCCGATAGAAAGCCGCATCAATCTGGTATTTCTAAGTGATGGGTACCAGGCCCATGAAATAGAAACGTACCTGGCCGATGCAAACGGGTTGCTAACCAGTATGTTCAATCAAGTGCCATTTAAACACTATAAAAATTATTTTAATGCCTTTGCAGTTAAAGTTCCGTCAGTTGCTTCCGGTGCAAGCCACCCGCGAACCAGCCCGGATAGCGATTGTGCACCTGTGCCTGCATTAACTGTTGATAACTACTTTGGAAGTTCGTTTGACCGGTATAACATCCACCGCCTGTTATCTCCCTCAAAACTCCCAACTGTGGTATCAGTTCTGGCCAGCAGTTTTCCGTTGTATGATCAGGCCTTTATTGTTGTTAACTCGCCCTATTATGGTGGCTCCGGGGGAGATTTTGCCACTTCATCCACCCACGCAAGTGCGCACGATGTTAGTATTCATGAGATCGGGCATTCTTTTGCACGGCTGGCCGATGAATACTGGGCAGGACAGAGCTATGCAGCTGAAAAGCCAAATCTTACCCAGCAAAGCAATGCTTCCCTGGTGAAATGGGCCAATTGGGTGGGCACAAACAATGTGGGAGTCTATCCGCATGCCGAGTCGCCTTCGTGGTATCGTCCGCATCAAAATTGTAAAATGCGATTTCTTAATGCCCCGTTTTGCAATGTTTGTAATGAAACATTTGTGGAGCGGATTCATGCACTGGTTAACCCGATAGAATCATATACGCCCGTACTACTCACGAAAGAACTGGGAGAAGAGGCTATTGAATTTTCGCTTTCATTGATAAACCCGGAACCCAATACGCTGTCCGTTTCCTGGAAGAATAACAACGTATCATTTGCATCTAATGTAGAGTCGGTTGTCTTACAGCCCTCTGCGTTTACTGCAGACCTCACTAAAATTACAGCCACGGTTACAGATAACACCACACTAAGCAGAAGCACTACCCATACTACAAGCCATGTTTATGTAGTGGAGTGGACCATAACCAAGAATGATCCGGTAACCGGTGTTGAGGTAAAATCTGAAATGCACGAGTATCAGGTAACAGTTTATCCCAATCCGGTGGCAGATGATTTTAATTTTTCGTACACCCTACCGAAACCAGCCCGGGTAAATGTAGCGGTGTTTGATATGCAGGGGAAACGGATTAAACCACTTGTCAGTCAATACCAGAACAATGGTGAACATTCTTTCCGGTTTAAGGCTGCTGATGTTTTCGGTTCTTCCGGAGAATACATCCTCAAATTTTCGTTTGATGACCTCGTAATCTCACGAAAAGTGGTGCGGTAAAAAAGATCAGCTCTTGCCAGTAAATTTTTAGCTTCTGTACATTACGGCCTTCACTGCCTTTACAGTACGCTCTACATTTGGCAAAATAGCCTGAATTAAAGTAGGTGCATAGGGTAGTGGCACATCTAAACTGTTGATGCGGTGAATAGGTGCATCCAGGTAATCGAATGCATGCTTTTGTACGTGGTACGATATTTCTGTTGAAATGGATGACAAAGGCCAGGCCTCCTCTACAATTACCAGGCGGTTGGTTTTCTTTACGGATTCTACAATGGTAGCATAATCAATCGGGCGCACGGAGCGCAAGTCAATTACTTCCGCAGATATCCCTTCTTTTTCCAATTCTTGTGCAGCAGCCAAAGCCACTTTCATAATTTTACCGAATGAAACGATGGTAACATTGGTGCCACTTCGTTTTACATCGGCCACACCGATTGGAATCAGGTATTCCTCAGCCGGAACTTGACCTTTGTCGCCATACATCAATTCCGATTCCATAAAAATAACCGGATCGTTATCGCGAATGGAAGTTTTGAGTAAGCCTTTGGCATCGTAGGGGTTAGATGGTACAACCACTTTTAAGCCGGGAGTATTGGCAAACCAGTTTTCGAAGTTCTGCGAGTGTTGCGCACCCAATTGGCCGGCATTTCCGGTTGGGCCACGAAATACGATTGGACAGTGGTACTGCCCACCAGACATGGATAAGGTTTTTGCGGCCGAGTTTATCACCTGGTCGATGGCAACCAACGAAAAGTTAAAGGTCATGAATTCGATGATCGGGCGTAAGCCATTCATGGCTGCGCCTACGCCAATACCCGCAAAGCCTAATTCTGAAATAGGGGTGTCAATAACGCGGTCTGGCCCAAACTCATCCAGCATTCCCTGGCTTACTTTGTAAGCACCATTGTATTCGGCAACCTCTTCACCCATTAAAAAAATGCTGCCATCGCGTCTCATTTCTTCGCTCATGGCTTCGCGTAGCGCTTCTCTGAATTGAATTTCTCTCATAGCTGCCGTTAGTTTGGAAAGCCCGTAAAAATAGGGAGGTAAAATCTCAGTTAAAACGAATAGTGTGTTTTTTTAGCGTTTTTTAAAGTAAATGCAATAAAAAAGCCCCGGTGGACCGGGGCCTTTTATTTACAGGTAATCTTATAATTACTTCAGTGCGTTGCGGAACGCTTCGGTGGTTGCAAACTTCGCAAACTCCAGGTCAGCAAGCGCTTTGTCCTTCAATGAAGAGTCGATGCGAACGGCACTAGTCAGGTTGCTTACAACCGCATCGCCATTGCCTGAACGCGCGGCAGCCACAGCTGCTCCATAATATCCGATAGCCAGGTTGCTGTTTTTACGGGTTGACTCAGCAAATGACGAAGCAGCGTTGCTGAAATCTTTGTTTAATAACTGGGCTAATCCTTTGTTGAATAAGTTTACATCGGTATCTACAGCAGATGAAGTAGAGCTTACAGCTGCACTATAATTGGCCATGTAGATCTCAGAAGCACCTTTAACACCATTTACACCACGGGTTACATCATTGCTTGCACCACGCAGGGCTTTGGTAGCATGGCTGTAAGCCTTGTACGGGTTGCCTTTCCACAAAGCAATAGTAGCCAGGTTAGCGTGTACTTCCGGAGCTTCGTTCAGTTTGGCTGCAAGTTCAACCTGAGCAGCGGCTTTGTCAACCAGGCTGGCTGCATTCGATGAGTTTGAAATAGCTTGCTCCAGGTAAGCGGCAGCCAGGTTATTATGGGCGTTCCAGTTACTTCCTTTTTTAGTTGCAGCTTCATAGATAGCCACTTTCTCTTCTACAGAAGGAGTAAGGGTAGCTGAATACATTAGTTCTTCGAAAGAAAGGGCATCGGCTGAAGCCTGGCCTGACGTGATTTGCTTAGCCAGCACTGAAATCTCAGCATCTGTCTTCTTGTCTTTTACAGTAAGAATTTCAGTTTTTGCAGTACGCAAACCAGGGTAAACATCTCTGAAAACTTTGTTATAGGTCTTCAGTTTTTTCATTGCTTTTTCCTGATTTTCAAAAGAACCACCACCGTTAATGATGTTCAGGTATTCTGATTTTTCGTCAGAGGTGATTTTGTCGTACGCAGCAAGGGCATTTTTGAAGTCTGACCAATCGTCAACAATTGGCTTTAAAATGAATTTAATTGAATCTGCTGCACCTTTGTAATCGTACTTTTTCATTTGGGCACGATAGAATTTTTCAATTGCCTTCGCACGTTCTTCCGAAAGTTTGCTGTTGATGCGCTCAGCACCTTCGGGTGAGTGGGTACCGGTGATGGTAACGGTACGGGTTACGTTTTTAGAAGCGATAAAGGCATCCAGTTGCTTTCCTTTGGCAGCTTTAATTTCAGAAGTACGAAGTACCGAACGGCCTCTTTCGAAAATGAAATCGGGAATTACAACCGGGATAAGTTCTTCGCGGTTATTGTAACCATGATCTGCGTAGGCAGCATAATATGAATTTTGAACTAATTTCGAGGTGGTAATAACACCAGTAGCCAGAGTAAGACGAGGAGTAGTTTTTGACTTGGTACCCTTGGAAGCTACACCTTGCACTTCAACAGTACCTATTTTATACTCATCCTTATAAGGGAAAACCTGATTTTTAGAGACTTTAACCTCTTCGGTTGCGCTATTCGGGAAGTCAGCTGCGCTATACTCGGCAGGGGAGAGAGCAAGTTCGTTATCGCCATACTTATAGAAAGTATTCAGCGTATAAACTGTTCCTTTTTTCAACATTTTAACCGGCAGGTTTCCGGTCATGTCAAATACTACCGTGTCTTTGTGAACTTCAAGCGGGTTGGGAGTAACTTCCAACTTTTGCTCTTTGGCAGCTTTGATCATTTGAGGGAGGGTACATCCCGTAAAGGTCATAGCCCCAATGATCACGAATGCGTAAAATAATTTTCTCATGATTTTAAATTATAGGTTACCAGTAAATGAGGGGCAAAGTTAACCCAAACCCCTGTTTTTGTGCAATAATAGCTAAAAAAATATCAAGCTTATCCCTTATTTACAGCGTCTTATCGGCTTATATTTGCAAGGTGAATAATTAGTCGGTAAATCGGCTTTTACTCAGGTAAACGGATGTAAAAACCCTTTTTTCTGCAAGATTCGTATGGTGGGATTGATCAGAGAGATTCAACAATTTTTTGAGAAGCAGGCATTTGGTGTGTGCACGGCTCTTGGGGAAAAGATGGGAATAGCCACTTCTTCCATCCGGCTTTTTTTTATTTATGCCTCTTTCCTCACGTTTGGTTCGCCCCTGATCGTGTATCTATCGATAGCATTTATCATGAATATGCGCAGGCATTTGCGCAGGCGAAGTACAATCTGGGATTACTAATCTTCCACCCGGAAATCTGAAAAATGGCGCTTACCGGCCAGGTACCCGGCCAACAACAATCCCCGGTAGATAGTCTTGATTTTTCCTTTATATGGCTGTGCTTTGTCCCGTTTCTGGTAATCGCGTCTGAGGTTAAAGATAAATTTAACATGGGCCCGAAGTACGGCACCCGCATCGGCAGGCAAGCCTTTTAATAAAAAGCGGAAGGCCGCCAGCCAATCCAATACCAGGCGAACCGGTATCTTCCAAATGAGTTGGGTTGTTGGTAAATTCTTAATCAATAGACTAAGGCCGTTTCTAAAATTAAAATAAGTTTTGCGAGGGTTTGATTTGGCTAAGGTGCCCCCGCCAACATGAAAGACGTGTGCTTTGCCGGTGTAAAAAATTTTCATTCCTGTGCGCTGAATGCGCCAACACAAATCAATTTCTTCCATGTGGGCAAAGAAGTCCTCGTCAAAACCATGGTGTTGATGAAAGACTTCGGACCGGATAAACAGGCAGGCCCCGGTAGCCCAAAAAATGGGCCGTGTATCGTTGTACTGGCCGTGATCTTTTTCAAGTGTATTGAAAATGCGACCGCGGCAAAACGGATATCCGAATGTGTCGATAAAGCCGCCTGCTGCCCCGGCATATTCAAACTCATCTTTTTTATGATAGGATAATATTTTGGGTTGTGCAGCGGCACAACTCGCGTCTTGTTTGAAGAGTTCAATCACCGGGTCAATCCAGCCGGGCGTTACTTCCACATCGGAATTAAGAAGCACATAGTACCGGGCCTTTACCTGATTTAATGCAGCATTGTAGCCCCCACAATAACCCCGATTGGTTTCCAGTTGTATGATCTCAACCTGGCTATGGAAATTCTCTTTCAGGAAGTTTATGGAATCATCGGTGGAGGCATTATCGGCCACAATAATTTTGGCGGTTCCGCTATGGGCAATCACCCCCGGCAAAAATTGTTGCAGGAATTTTTTTCCGTTGTAGTTCAGAATAACAACGGCTGTTTCAATCATCCCATCAGGTTGCTTAAATCCATACCCGGAATATTGGGCAATAAACCTTCGGTGGCCCGCTTCAGTTCTTCTTTAGCCAGTACCTCGGCTTCGTCTGATGCTTTGTTTACAGCCGCTACCACCAGGTCCTGAATCAATACCTTATCTTCGGCTTTAAGAATAGCCGGGTCAATGTCTATTGCGATTAATTGCTTTTTGCCATTAACCGTTGCATTTACCATTCCACCTCCTGCCTCGCCTGTGGCTTTTACCTTCACAAGGTTGTCTTGTGCCTCTTTTATTTTGGCCTGCACTTCTTTCATGCGGCCCATCATTTTCATCATGTCAAACATGCTGCTGAAACGTTAGGTATATTTTAGGCAAAGATAAACGAAACAGGGCTTAGTTCTTTTTTTTGAGGATAACCACGGCTCCTTCCCGTTTAAACGTGCGCCCCGCAAAATCCAGGATTTCGGCATTCCACACATAGGTACCTTCCGGTAAGGCGCGCCCATTATTTGTGCCATTCCAGGGTTCGTTTTGCCTGTTGTAATAAACCATGGTTCCCCACCGGTCAAACACCTTCAATTCTAATCGGGTAATATAATGCCCCCGTACGGTAAAGGTTTCGTTTTCTGTTGGGCCAACGCCATCGGGTGTAAAGGCGGTGGGGTGGAAGAGGTTTACTTCGCGTGTTACTACTAATCGGTTAGATACGGAGTTGGGTAATCCCACCTGTACAGGATGGGCAGTTACCACGTATTGTAATACCTGGTTTACTTCATCGGGCTGATCATCTACCCACACGGTATCCGTACCCAGGTTAAGGGTGGCCATTAAACCACCACTCTTATCAAACTTTTGAAGTTGGTAATTAGCAACACCACTTTGCCATCCTTTAAATCCATTCCATCGAACGGTAATCACATTTTCATTATCAACGGTGGCAGATAAACGAATAGGGCAAACTAAAATACCCTGAATGCTTACGTTATCGCATAAGTCGGTGTAATTAATGCGGTAGCAGTTGCCAGACTCCGGGGTATAATCAGGATCGGCAAAATTGCGCACCGGTGTTTGTGCAATGGCCGAAAATCCTGCTCCGGGTTGCCCGCGTAAAACGGAATATTGAGCAACGGAAAACCCGGGGTCTTGTTGCCAGCTTAGCTGCACTCCGGGCGAACCTACCTGGGCACTTACATTGGTTACAGCAGCGGGAGTAACCGTGGTAAATGCATCACCACATTTCTCGAGCGAAATACTACGACCACCGCCCGCGTAATGGTTAATCACCTGGTAACAATAATTGGTTTTACAAACTACATCTACATCGTTCAGTTGATTGGGTGAGCCCGGTATGGTGGTGTACGAAGAATTATTGCGGATAATCTCGGTATTGAGTACTCCTACTGAAGCCGTGGCCCAGGTTAACCGGTTGTTTCCGTTTTCAATAGCAAGATCAAAATTATGACTGCATACCGGTGCGGAGTACGTGTTGGTATTGGTGCAGGGATCGAACGCGCTTAACCGGAAACAATAAAAGTTATTTTCGGTTTGCAGGTTAGGAACCGTTACGGTGTTAACCCCATACAACGTTTGAAACTGTTGAAACACGGTGCCGCTGTTTATCCCTATTTCCAGTTTGTACTGAATGTTGGCTTGCGGGGTAAAATCCAGTTGAAGCGAGGTGTTATTAAGAACAGTGAGCGTATTTATTTGCGGAACTGGTAAAACCGGTAATGCAGTAAAAGACTGAACTTGTGCGGCACAATTGTTTGCCGAGTTGACATCGCGACCTCTTACACTGATATTGTAGGTACCCGCACCCCCATAATTATGCGATGCCGTTTGGTTGTTGCTGTTGGGGATAGCGGTTTCAACAGTTCCATCATTATTGAAATCAATAAAATATTGATCGTAGGTTTTGTCGGTAATTTTAATGGAAGTTTGGAAGCCGGAGCAGGTATAAACTTCAAATGCGGGTTGTATGTTGGGATCTACCGTAATCTGAATATCATCGGCTCCAATGTTCTGGTACAAAACTGAAAGTGTATAGGTGCCGGGTTGTGTATAGGTAATGATGAATTGATTTTGTTGTGCAGCGGAACCATCGCCAGAAGTCATGAGGCATGGAAATCCTGCCGTGCATTGGCCGGTGGTAATCAGGTTGGCATCTAATATGGTAACCGTTAGCGGAGCACACCCTTTAATTTCATCTACACTAAACCGGCCCAGCCTGCTGAGGTATTGCGCGTGTGCACTAACTGCAGTAAATAAAAAGAACAATCCGATAAACGATGCTTTTTTCACAGTTAGCTATACAGGAAATTTTAACGAATAGGTTTTTAAAAAATTCTCGGCTGCCACCATGTCTTTGTGTAACTCCCGATCTGTTTCTATAAACGGAACAACCTGCCTGAAAGTATTTACAAATTCTTCCAGTTCGGCAGATGACTTTAATGGACGCCTGAAGTGCAAAGCCTGTGCTGCGGTAATCAATTCGATTGCTAAAATGGAGTATAAATTATTCACCACCCGATACACTTTTGTGGCGGCATTAGCGCCCATGCTAACATGGTCTTCCTGCCCGTTGCTGGAGACAATCGAATCCACAGAAGCGGGTGTACAAAGTTGTTTATTCTGGCTAACCAGCGATGCAGCTGTATATTGTGGTATCATCAGACCCGAATTAATACCCGGATCAGCCACCAGGTAATTCGGTAAATCGCGTGCCCCCGAAATTAACTGATACGTTCTCCGTTCCGAAATATTGCCCAATTCAGCCAAGGCAATGGCCAAAAAATCCAATGGCAATGCCAACGGTTGCCCATGAAAATTGCCAGCCGAAATAATTTTATCCGCCTCAGCAAAAATGTTGGGGTTATCGCTTACCGAATTAATTTCAGTTAAAAAGCTTTGCGTTACAAACTGAATCGCATCGTAGCTCGCACCATGTACCTGCGGAATGCAACGAAAGGAATAAGGATCTTGCACATGTTTTTTAGATTGTGCGGCAATCGTACTTCCTTTTAAAATTTCCTTTACGGATTCGGCTACAAACATTTGACCTTTATGCGGCCGAATTTTATGCACGGCTTCATCGAAGGGTTCCAGCCGGCCATCAAAGGCATCTAATGAAAGTGCGCCAATCAAATTGGCCAGTTTTAGTAACCGATGTGCATGCAGCAAACTCCACGTGCCGTAGGCGCTCATAAACTGTGTGCCGTTCAATAAGGCTAACCCTTCTTTGGCTTTGAAATGAATTTTCTCCCAACCTAATTTTTTCAAAAGGGCTTCACCCGAATAAACTTCACCTTTAAAATATGCTTCACCGGATCCAATCAGTGTAAGGGAGAGATGGGCCAATGGAGCCAGATCGCCCGATGCCCCGAGCGAGCCCATTTCATACACACGCGGCAGCACACCCTGGTTAAACATTTCAATCAACCGGTTTACTGTTTCGGGTTGCACACCAGAGTAACCGTACGACAAGGATTGAATTTTAAGAAAGAGCATCAGCAACACGATCTCCTGGGGTACTTCCGGGCCGGTGCCGCAGGCGTGCGACTTCACTAAATTCTCCTGCAGTTTTTCAAGTTGTTCTTTCGGAATGTTTTTATTGTACAACGATCCAAACCCTGTGTTGATACCATAAATAGCCGTGGAGGACGAAGCTAATTTCTGATCGAGGTACGCGCGGCATTTTACAATCTGCTTCCGCGATTCTTCTGAAAGCGCCAGGTTCATTCCGCCATGCAAAACCAGGTCGAGGTCGTGCAGGGTGAGGGGCGCGTTGGATATGGTGTGTAGGGTCTTCATTTGCTATAGTTGACAGTTGACAATGAAACAATTGACAATTTGGATAGGCTATTGCCAATTGTCAATTGATGATTGTCAATTGAATTCATAGTTATTTTATAAGGTCAATAGTTTTTTCCACACGCACCTTCTGTTGCTCACCGGTTTTCATATTCTTTAAGGTAAGGACTCCGCTTTTCACTTCTTCCGAACCGATTACAATTACATACGGAATCAGTTTTTTGTTGGCGTAGTCTAATTGCTTCTGAATTTTAACAGCATCCGGATAAATTTCGGAGGCAATGCCCTGGGCGCGAAGTTGCTGTAATATACGCAGTCCGTATTTTTTACTATCCGCATCAAAGTGTGCAATCAATACCTTGCTTGAAATCTGCGCTTCCTGTGGAAAGAGGTTCAGTTCTTCCATGGCATCGTACAACCGGTCAACACCAAATGAAAACCCAACACCCGATTTTTTATCGTTCGGATCAAACACTCCGGTAAGATTATCGTACCGGCCGCCACCGCTCACGCTGCCAATGGCAACGTTATTGATCTTCACTTCAAAGATACAGCCCGTATAATAACTTAACCCGCGGGCCAGGGCAATGTCGAACTCAACGTGTTCTTCTGTAGCGTTAAAGTCTTTCAGTATTTGAAGCACTTGTGTTAAATCATTGATTCCCTTTTTGCCCGCTTCGCTGTTGGCGAATTTTTTGGTGATGAATTCAATCTTTTCAATAGTGGTGCCTTTGAAGTTCAGTATTTCAAATACTTCAGTAAGATTCGCATCGGCAAACCCGCGATTGCGTAATTCTTCTTTTACTTTTTCTTCACCGATTTTATCCAACTTATCGATGGCAACAAACAAAGAAGTTTCGTTTCCGCCTTGGCAGATTTCGGCAAGGCTTGAAAGAATAGCGCGGTGATTGATTTTAATGGTGTAATCCTGGATGCCTAATCCTTTAAAAACTTCTTTGATCATTAAAATGATTTCGGCTTCGCAGATCAGGGAATCAGTTCCTACTACATCGGCATCGCATTGGTAGAACTCGCGGTAACGCCCCTTCTGCGGCCTGTCGGCCCGCCACACGGGTTGGATCTGGTAGCGTTTAAACGGAAATGTAATTTCGTGCCGGTTCATTACCACATAGCGTGCGAAGGGAACGGTGAGATCGTAGCGAAGACCTTTTTCGGAGATGTCGCCAGTTACCAGTTTCCAGTTTCCCGTTTCCAGGTTTGTTTTATCAGCATCTTTAAGAAAATCGCCAGAGTTGAGAATTTTAAACAGCAACTGATCGCCTTCTTCCCCATACTTCCCCGTAAGAGTACTTAAATTTTCCATGGCTGGAGTTTCGAGCGGCTGGAAGCCGTATTTCTGAAAGACGGAACGGATATTATTAAAAATAAACTGTCGTTTGGCCATTTGGGCGGGGCCAAAGTCGCGGGTGCCTTTTGGTAAAGTTGGTTTTTCCATAATAAAACGGGGCAATTTAAGCACTATGCCACAGATAAACAGGGTGTGTTGGTTTTTGAGCTGGAATTGAAATAATCTGCAAATCTGTGTCGATAAATTGCAAAACCTGTTTATTTTTGCGCCCTATTTAAAATCAAAGGAGTCATGTCAGTTACCCGTTTAAAGAGAAAGAACCGTAAGGATAAGGCTAAGGCAGCCCGCAGAAGAACCGATTTGAAGAACCAAAACTTCAAGCCAGTTGCCAAAGCGGTAGATATTGAGAAAATCAAAGAAGAATTTAAGGCTAAGAAGGCCAAGTAATTTTTCGGATAGGTTATAGATAAAGCCAACGGACAATGTCTGTTGGCTTTTGTTTTTCAGGGCTTTGCGGCCGTCAGGCTTTAATCAAGTAAGCATTCCCCGCTTCCCCAACTCAATTACTTCCAGTTTACTGATAATTTTAGCATTGATCTGGAACCGGATGATGGTTTTTATCGGATGAAATCCATGATTGCCTGCTGCACCCGGATTTAAGTAAAGCATTTTGTAAGCGGAGTCTTTTACTACCCGCAAAATGTGCGAGTGACCACAGATAAAAACATCGGGCGTTTTTTCTTTCAAAATCTTTTTTATTCGTGGATTGTAGTTTGGGGGTGCACCGCCAATGTGTGTTATCCAAATGGTTAGTCCTTCGCAGGTAAACCAGAGATCTTCCGGGTAGCGGGCTTGCATTTCTTTGTCATCGATATTTCCAAATACAGCCCGCATCGGTTTGAATTTCTCCAGTTCATTTGCAACGGCCGCATCGCCAATATCTCCTGCATGCCATACTTCATCGCAATCTTTAAAGTGGGTGAATACGGTCGGGTCTAAATAACTGTGGGTGTCGCTGATAAGGCCAATCTTCATACTGGAAAATTAAACTAAGGTTAACAGCCTTTGCAAAACCTTGCAGGTCTTTTAAATGCTTTATAAAGACCGGCAAGGTTTGAACTAATAATTCTTTTCGCCCGGCATACTCAGCCAATCGCGGCTGGGTTTGCGCGAGGGATTACCAGTTGATTTTTTCGGAGCTGTATTGGCTTGCTTGCGTTTAAAATCTCTTCGTGGTTGTTGTTGCTTTTGCTGTGGCTTTTGAAGAGGCCTGGTGTTTGAAGGAACAGGGGCAACAATATTGCTTCCATTCATTGGGAAGGGATTATCGGTTGCCACCGGTACCGGTTTGCCAATCAACTTCTGAATGTCTTTCAGGTAGGCTTTTTCTTCGGCATCGCAAAAAGAAATGGAGCTACCACTTGCTCCCGCACGGCCTGTGCGGCCAATGCGATGCACATAGGTTTCGGGTACATTGGGTATTTCAAAATTGATTACGTGCGAAAGCTCATCAATGTCAATTCCGCGTGCAGCTATATCGGTAGCAACCAGTACACGGGTTTTCTGTGCTTTAAAATTTGTTAACGCGCGCTGCCGTGCATTTTGCGATTTGTTTCCATGGATTGCCTCGGCCATTATACCCGCTTTGTTCAGGTCTTTCGCTACACGGTCGGCCCCGTGTTTAGTACGTGTAAAAACCAGCGCAGTATTAATATTTTTCGTTTTTAATAAGTGCAATAACAAGTGGCGCTTGTTAGCCTTATCAACAAAATAAATTTCCTGTTTTACCGTGTTGGCGGTGGACGATACAGGAGTTACTTCTACACGCACCGGATTAGTGAGGATGGTGCTTGCCAGTGTGGCAATTTCCGGAGGCATTGTTGCCGAGAACAAAATGGTTTGGCGCTTAGCTGGTATGCGGGCAATAATTTTCTTTACATCGTGAATAAAACCCATGTCCAACATGCGGTCGGCTTCGTCCAGCACAAACATTTTTAAGCGATCCAGTTTAATGTACCGTTGGTCCATCAGGTCGAGCAAACGGCCCGGTGTTGCCACCAGTATGTCTACTCCGGCCCGCAAGGCATCGGTTTGGGGTTTTTGCGAAACACCGCCAAAGATTACGGTGTGCCGGATGCGCAATAGCTTTCCATAGGCTTCTAAACTTTCGCCAATCTGAATGGCGAGTTCGCGCGTTGGGGTAAGGATTAATGCTTTTATGCCATCTGGTTCTTTTTTATAGAGTTCATCCTGGTGCAGCAGTTGCAAGATGGGTATGGAGAAGGCTGCGGTTTTTCCGGTGCCGGTTTGGGCGCATCCCAGCAGATCTTTCCGTTGTAGCAGCACGGGTATGGCTTGCTCCTGAATGGGTGTTGGTTTGGTATAACCTTCTGCTTTTAATGCTTTAAGAATAGGATCTATGAGATTTAATTTTTCGAACATGTTTTGAGATTAAAATGCACAGCAAGACTGTGCGGTAAATAAAAAATGATTTCTGTTTTTTTAGACGCCTCTTGGCTCAATCCGACTTTGCGGCTGTACAGAAAGGGCTTTTCTGCATGAATTTGGAGGAGTGATGCACAAAGGTAACATAATTACTGCTTTTGTTAATATACAGCATGAAATGCCTTACCACCCACTTCAATGATTTTGTGGACTTGAATAGTGCGCACATAATTTTCTGCAGATAAAATTTACTGCAATAGAGTTACATCTCTCACAGAAAAAATATTAACAGAAAATTCCAACTCCTTCCTGTTAAGAAGTGTCTTAATTGTCGGGGTCGGTTCTTTTTTCTCGATCCGTAAAATTTTTAGTTTCTTTGTCCGTTAAAATTTTTAAAAAAAGATTATGCGTTTATTTCTGAGTACGTTTGGATTGTTGGCTTTGGTTTCGGTTATGTTATCTTCTTGCCTGAATAATGAAGTGCCTGTGAATGAGGCTGAAGAACAGTGGAAGGCAGATACTACTGTTATTGGTGCTTATATCAGAGCGAATGAAATTCCGGCCCTTAAAGATGCAAGTGGTATTTATTTCAATATTACTGAACTGGGTTCCGGGTTTCCACCCAAATCAACAAGCCAGGTTCGGTTTGGTTATAAAGTTTACATAATGGGCTCAACGGTTGTGTTAGATGAAAATGATGAAGCCCTTTCTGATATAATGGACCTGATTCCGGGCATGCGTATAGGGCTTTCCCTGATGCCTCCCGGTAGTGTTGCTGAACTTTATGTTCCATCTGGTTATGCCTATGGAACGGCAACTCTACCCACTATACCGGCTAATTCTAATCTGAAGTTTGAAGTGGAGCTTATAAGTGTAACCATCCCTACTTCACAATTAAATCAATTAGGGGCTGATACCGTAGCACTGGATCAATACCTTACTACCAATTCGGTTGAAAATGTGATAAAAGATACAACGGGTCTGAGGTATGTGATAACCGAAGAAGGTGATGGGGCCATACCTACTCTTTATAATAAGGTTAAGATTAACTATACCGGAAAAATTTTATCGAACGGGAATACTTTCTTTACCGGTTCGAATAGCCCAACACCCAACTTTGATAGCCGGGTGATTAATTATATCCATGCTTTTCAGGCTGGGTTAACAAAATTGAAAGTGGGTTCTAAAGCTACCCTGTATGTTCCATCCGTATTAGCCTTTGGTGATCAGCCCGTAACAGGAAATGGTGGAATTACTATACCGGCTAACTCTAACCTGTTGTATGAGGTTGAACTTGTTGAAATTATAGAGTAAACTTTATCGGAATAAAACCGTAAAGGGCTGCCTCCAAAATTTGCCTGTGCAAACAACGGAAGCGGCCCTTTATTTTTCTGCTCGTGCAGATTTCTCCCAAACCACCGATTGCTTTTTGCGCAGCAGGCGCAATGCTCCGGCAAATACCGATAGGTTCATCATGGTGAAATAGTAGGGAATAAAAAATCCTTTAATGCCAATCTTCTTGTCGCGGAGAAGATGCCCGGCCAGTGCTAAGAAATAGAAAGCACACTGGGCCACAAACGTTAACTGGTAGAAAGCAGCGTAAGGTATCAGAATACTATTGGTAACCAAAACAAGAAGAAGTGCAAGGGGAGCTAAAGACCAACGCATGGCCCGGTGCGAAACATATTGCCAGCTAATCCAGCCATATTTAAAAACATTCAGCAACTCAGGTAGCCGCAGTATTGCTTGTATTCCTCCAGCGGAAATTCTCACTTTTCGTTTCCACTCATCTTTAATGCTGGCCGAAGCGGTTTCTATCGCATACGCATCAGGCTCGTAGGCAAAACGATAACCGGCAGCAACAACTTTCATAGAAGTAACAAAGTCTTCAATGATTGTATCGGTATGTGGGTTTACGTACAACTCCTTTCTAACAGCAAATAATTCACCGGCTGCACCAATGGCAGTTGTAAATTTTGAGTCCATCGTTTTAAGAGCCGATTCATATTTCCAGTAAAGTCCTTCACCAGCCCCGGAAGCATTGTCCTGGCTTAATGAAACAATTCGTTTCTCTCCGGCAACGCCACCAACTTTAGGATCGGCAAAGTGCCGCACTATATTTTTCAAAGCTTCTTTATTGAGATCGGTATTGGCATCGGAGAAAATAACAATGGGGGTTTCTACTTTCTCCATGATCCGGTTTACGGCATGAATTTTACCTTTTCGTTCGGGTGTATGAAATACAGTTACGGCAGGATAGCCCTGGCATAGTTCTACGGTTTTGTCTGTGGATCCATCGGCTACAATCCAGAGTCGCACCTTGTTGGCCGGGTAATCTAGTTCTAAAGAATTTTTAATTTTTTGTTCGATATATTTCTCCTCGTTATAGGCTGCTACCAACAGGGTGATTTCTGGCAGATCATGATCCGGAGGTACCGAGGGGGCCTTATTTTTCCCAAAAACCTTGCTCAGAATGTAAATTATCAGGCCATATCCTACATAGGTGTATGCCACAATGGCCAAACTAAGCCAAAACAGTAAAAAAATGACAATAAACACGTTTTTTGAATGAAATTAAGGTGCGAAGCTACGAGTTACATTTAATTTTGAATACGGATAAACTCCGGTTCTTTGTACTACCTTTGATGGTTCTGAGCCTTTTAAAGGTAAAATCTCCCGGAAACATTACATCTCCGGCTGGTTCGGAACCGAAATAGCTCAGGTCTGACTTAGTTTGGCTTTATGTTGATGAAGAATTTAAGGTATTTAATTACTGGGATTACCCTTTTCCTAACAATTGGCTCTAAATCGGAGGCAGCCCCTGGAAATGGATTGGCACCCCAAATTCAGGTAAGTATTGCGTCTGCCATCACTTCGGGCGATACCCACGATTTTGGAAATGTAAATCTACTTTCATCAACCGCTCCCCTTACCATCAAAATTGAAAATATCGGTACACCGGAAGATCTTACCATTACTTCAGTGTTGGTAACAGGCACCCATGCTTCCGATTTTACGCTGGATACATCGGGGTTATTGGGTGCTGTACCTCCTGCTGGCTCAACATCCTTTACGGTTGTATTTGCACCTTCGGCCAGTGGTACCAGAACGGCAGCCATCGAAATTCAATCGGATGATGCCGGTGGTACTTTTGTTATCAACCTGACGGGGGTTGGGGTTAAGCTGAATCAAACAATAACCTTTGGAGCATTAACACCCCAGACTTATGGTGATGCAAGTTTTACTCTTTCTGCTACGGCAACCTCCGGCCTGCCGGTAAGTTATGTAAGCAATAATCCATCGGTTGCAACCGTAAGCGGAAATATAGTTACGATAGTGGGAGCGGGTTCTGCCGACATAACAGCATCTCAGTCCGGTGATGCTACTTACCTGGCAGCCACATCGGTATCTCAAACATTAGTTATTAATAAGGCAACGCTAACCGCTACCGCCAACGATCAAACAAGAGTATATAACACCTTCGATCCTGTATTTACAATTTCCTATTCCGGTTTTGTAAATGGCGATGATGAATCGGATCTGGATACTCCCCCTACCGCCACCACCACGGCTGTTTTGTTGAGCCCGGTTAATACTTATCCCATACTACCTGCAGGCGGAGTTGATAACAATTATTCGTTTACATATGTAAACGGCACACTCACCATTACCAAAGCAACTCCTGTAATTACCTGGAATAATCCAGCGGCAATCACGTATGGTACTTTATTAAGCGCTACCCAATTGAATGCCACAAGTGGTGGTGTGGCCGGAACATTTACCTACACACCTGCTTCGGGCACGTTGTTGAATGCAGGAGCAAACCAAAGCTTAAGTGTTGACTTTGTTCCTACGGATGCGGTGAATTATAATTCCGTACTGGGAACCACGGTTCAAATCACAGTTAATAAAGCCACACTTACCGCTACAGCTGATAATAAAACTCGGGTGTATGGTGCAGCTGATCCCGCCTTCACCATTGCTTATTCCGGTTTTGTAAACAGCGAGACTTCATCGGTAATTGATAGTCCACCAACAGCTGGAACCACGGCAACTGCCTCATCAGATGTAGGAAGTTATCCCATTACATTAACGGGTGGAACAGACAATAATTACACGATTAACCTGGTGGCCGGCACGTTGTCGGTTACAAAAGCCACGCTCACCGCCACAGCAGAAAATAAAAGCCGGGCTTATGGTGCAGCCGATCCTGCCTTCACCATTGCTTATTCTGGTTTTGTAAACGGAAACACATCAGCCGATATTGATACTCCACCTGCAATTAACACGAGTGCAGGCTCCGCAACATCTCCGGGAGTTTATCCAATAACCCTTACCGGAGGTGTTGACAATAATTATGAACTAACTCTGGTAGATGGTTCATTAACGATAACCAAGGCTTTGCTTACCGTTACTGCAAATGATCAATCCCGACAATATGGGGCAGCAAATCCGACCCTTACGGTAACTTATTCCGGATTTGCGAACAGTGAAACACCAGCCAACCTTACAACGGCACCCATAGCTTCTACTGTTGCGGTCGGTACTTCTAATGTGGGTACGTACCCCATTACGGTTAGCGGTGGTGTGTCTGGCAATTACGATTTTAGTTACGTAGCGGGTACTCTTACTATAACAAAATCAACCGTTATCGCAACTGCCAATAATCAAACCCGAACCTATGGAGCTACTAATCCGACCTTAACCATTACTTACACAGGGTTTGCAAATGGAGAAACATTTTCAGTATTAGATGTTCAACCTACCACCAGTACAACTGCTGGGGCCACATCACCGGTGGGTAGCTATCCGATTCAGGTAACAGGAGGTTCGGATGGTAACTATTTAATTGCCCCGGTATCGGGAACACTTACGATCACCAAGGCTACCTTAACGGCAACAGCTGTTAATGCAAGCCGCCCATACGGGTCGGTTAACCCAACGTTTACAATCAGCTATCTTGGGTTTCAAAATGGAGAAAATGCTTCTGTATTGGATACAGCACCGCAAACAAATTCGGCAGCCACATTTACCTCCGATGCAGGTACCTACCCGATTACCGTTTCCGGGGGATCGGATAATAACTACGATTTTACCTATGTAAATGGTACGCTTACCATTACCAAAGTTACGATTACAGCTACTGCGGCCAATGCAAGCCGGGTATTTGGTACAGAAAACCCAACCTTTACTATTAACTACACCGGTTTTGTAAATGGGGAAGACGCCAGTGATCTGGATGCACTTCCGGTGGCCAGTACAACAGCAACTACGGGTAGCAATGTAGGAACCTATCCTATAACCGTGAGTGGAGGTGCCGATGTGAATTACAATTTTACCTATGTAAACGGAACATTAACGATCACAAAAGCCACGCCTACTGTTACGTGGAATAATCCATCGGCTATTGTTTATGGAACTGCGTTGGGAGCAACCCAGTTGAATGCCACAGCGTCTGTAGCGGGTTCATTTGTATATACACCGGCATCTGGCACAGTGTTACATGTTGGTGCTAATCAGGTTTTGTCGGTGAACTTTACACCCACCGATGCCACTAACTATAATTCCGTATCGGGCACTACGGTTTTAATTACGGTTAACAAAGCAACTCTTACAGCCACTGCTAATAATTTGTCGCGCACCTATGGGGCATCAAATCCTACTTTAACCATTTCCTATTCCGGGTTTGTGAATGGAGACAATGTATCTGTACTTGATACACAACCTTCAATCGCTACCGCAGTTAACAGTACAACCGCGGTTGGTACATATCCCATTACTTTGAGTGGGGGAGGGGATAATAACTACGATTTTGTATTGGTAAATGGCACGTTTACCATCACGAAAGCCACCCTGGTTGCAACAGCACAGAATGCCAGCCGGGTTTATGGAGCCAATAACCCTGCTTTCGTAATAACCTATACGGGCTTTATGAACGGTGAAAATTCCAGTGTGCTGGATACACCTCCCGGTGCAAGTTCGGCTGCAACGGCAACCAGTGCAGTTGGCACTTATCCGATTGTGGTGTCCGGAGGGTTGGATAACAATTATACATTTACTTATACTTCAGGTACGCTCACCATTACAAAGGCTGTGATTACCGCCACAGTTGCCAATGCAACCCGAATCTATGGTGTGGCTAACCCAACGTTTAATATTACTTATTCGGGGTTTGTTAATTCGGAAACGGCAGCAGTGCTGGATGTTTTGCCTACTGCAAGTACTCCTGCTGGGCCAACCAGTAATGTGGGTGCTTATCCTATCAATGCATCGGGGGGTAGTGATAACAATTATTCATTTACCTATGTAAGTGGTATTCTCACCATTACAAAGGCAACTCCGGTTGTTACCTGGAATAACCCGGCCGCTATTACTTACGGTACTTCGTTAAGCGCTACACAACTAAATGCTACGGCAACAGTTACCGGAAGTTTTGTTTACACACCTCCGGCAGGTACAGTATTGAACGCAGGGGCTAACCAGGTCTTGTCGGTAAACTTTACACCAACGGATGCCATCAACTATGAGTCAGTTAGTGGAACTACTGTTCAGATTACCGTAAACAAGGCTACCCCTGTATTGTCCTGGCCACCGCCTTCAGCCATTACATACGGCACACCGTTAGGAGGCTCGCAGTTAAATGCAACGGCTAATGTTGCGGGTACGTTTGTCTATTCTCCGGCAAGCGGAACCGTGTTAAATGCAGGAGCCAACCAAACCTTATCCGTAAACTTTACACCAACGGATGGTACCAATTATAATTCAGTATCCGGATTTACAACCCAGATTACTGTAAATAAAGCAACACCGGTGGTAACCTGGAATAATCCGGCTGCCATTACGTACGGAACACCTTTAAGTGCTACCCAACTGAATGCTACAGCAACGGTGCCGGGTAATTTTGTATATGCGCCCGGCCTTGGTACAATACTAAATGCCGGTGCTAACCAGACCTTGTCGGTTAACTTTACACCTACCGATGCTGTAAACTATAACTCAGTTAACGGAACTACGGTATTGATTACAGTTAATAAGGCTACACCCACTGTTACGTGGAATAACCCGGCTGCCATTACGTATGGAACTGCATTGGGAGCAACGCAGTTAAATGCTACGGCATCCGTTAGCGGAAGTTTTGTTTACACACCTCCGGCAGGAACAATTTTAAATGCGGGTGCGAATCAAACCCTTTCAGTAAACTTTACACCTACTGATATCAACAACTATAATCCGGTTAACGGAACTACTGTACTAATTACGGTAGGCAAAGCTACTCCCACTATAACGTGGAACAACCCAGCGCCCATAACCTACGGTACCGCCCTAAGTGCCACACAACTGAATGCATCGTCCCCGGTTGCCGGTACATTTGTTTATACACCAACAATCGGAACATTGTTGAATGCAGGAGCAAACCAGGTGTTATCTGTAAACTTTACTCCAACAGATGCTTCCAACTATAATTCCGTAACAAACGTACAACGCCTGATTACGGTTAATAAGGCTACTCCGGTTATTACGTGGACTAATCCGGCTCCTATTATTTATGGAACACCGCTAAGCGCCACCCAACTTAATGCAACGGCTAATGTACCAGGCACCCTGGTTTACACACCAGCGGCCGGCACAATCTTAAATACGGGCGCTAACCAAACGTTAACTGTAAACTTTACTCCAACGGATGCATCAAACTATAATTTGGTATCCGGAACAACGGTATCGATTACAGTAAATAAAGCAACACCGGTAGTAAGTTGGTCAACCCCACTGCCGATTAAAATAAATGAGCCCTTAACGGCTGCGCAATTAAATGCCACAGCAAATGTGCCGGGTACGTTTAGTTATTCTCCTGCTGCAGGCACCTCCTTTGCCAGTGTGGGTACCTATACCCTAACCGTAAGTTTTACACCTGCCGATGCAACAAACTATAACAACGTGCCTAGTACGCAGGTACAAATTCAGGTAAACAATAAAGACAATCCGGTTGTAACCTGGAATAATCCGGCAGCAATAACGTATGGAACTACACTGGGAGCTACCCAGTTAAATGCTACGGCAAATGTGCCAGGTACTTTTGTTTACACGCCAGCAGCCGGAACCTTATTGAATGCGGGAGCTAACCAGACGTTATCGGTCAATTTTATTCCCACCGATGCTATTAACTATAACTCCGTAAGTGCGAATGTTACTCTTACCGTAAACAAAGCTACGTTAGCGGCAATTGCAACCAGCACCAGCCGGGTTTATGGAGCAGCGAACCCTGCATTTGTTATAACCTATGCCGGGTTTGTGAATGGAGAAACGGAGTCAGTCATTGATACACCGCCCACTGCCTCCAGTTCGGCTATTGCCGGAAGCAATGCCGGAAGTTCATTTCCTATTGTTCCGGCCGGAGGTCAGGATAATAATTATACATTCAACTATATAAACGGCACACTAACCATCACCAAAGCTGCGCTTATTGCCCGGGCAGACGATAAAGCCAGACTATATGGTACGGCTAATCCTGCTCTTACAATTGGATATACTGGCTTTGTTAATGGAGATACCGAAGCAGACATTACACCTCCCGGAATTTCTACCACGGCAACAATTACAAGTAATGTGGGTACTTATCCCATTCAATTGAGTGGAGGAATTTCAACCAATTATACCTTTACATTGCAAAATGGAACACTTACCATTAATAAGGCCACGCTGGTTGCCCGTGCAGATGATAAATCGAAATCATACGGGCAGGTAAATCCTGCATTAACGATTTCGTACACCGGTTTTTTAAATGGCGATAATACGGCTTCCATAACACAGCCCACCATCGCCACTACGGCAAACAACACAAGCAATGTGGGTACTTATCCAATCACCTTAAGTGGTGGGGCCGCTCAGAATTATGCATTTGTACTGCAGCCAGGAACACTTACAGTTAATAAAGCAGATCTTACTGTTACGGCTAATAATCAGACCAGAGTCTACGGTGCATCAAACCCCACGTTCACCTTGGTATATTCTGGTTTTATGAATGGAGAAACTGTTTCGGTTGTAAATGTTCGGCCAGTAGCCGCTACATCGGCTACCGTTACCAGCAATGCCGGTACTTATCCTATAACTTTATCCGGAGGATCAGACAATAATTATAATCTGAACCTTGTGTCGGGAACCCTTACGGTAAGTAAAGCTGCCATCAATGCTGTTGTAGTTAGCACATCCCGTACTTATGGAGCCCTAAATCCGGTCTTTACAATTAACTACTCCGGTTTTAGGAATGGCGATGATGCTTCAGATTTCGACACACCACCTATGGCAAGCACTACGGCAACGGTAACCAGTGCTGTCGGAACTTACCCGATTACGGCCTCGGGTGGGATTGATAATAATTACACCTTTAACTATACGAGTGGAACGCTTACCATTACCAAAGCCGTGTTAACGGCAACAGCAGCAAGCACCAGCAGACCTTACGGAACGCCTAACCCGGTTTTTGTAATCAACTATTCTGGTTTTGTAAACGGTGAAAACAGTTCTGTGATTGATGTGCTTCCTTCTGCAACCACTACAGCAATTGCAGCAAGTCCAATTGGTACCTATCCCATAAATGTTTCCGGTGGGTCGGATAACAATTACTCCTTTGTTTATGTAAACGGAGTGCTTACGGTTGGTAAGACTGCGCCCATTGTTACATGGAATAACCCGGCACCCATTGTATATGGTACTGCATTAAGTTCAACGCAGCTAAACGCCACCGCAAATGTTTCGGGTACGTTTACCTATACACCTGCCTCCGGAACCATTCTGCAGGCGGGATCAAACCAAATTCTTACCGTTAACTTTACACCAACCGATCAAACAAACTATAGCTCGGTAAATGGGACCACGGTATTAATTACCGTAAACAAAGCTACTCCGGTTGTAACCTGGAATAATCCTGCTCCCATAACGTATGGAACACCGTTAAGCGCTACGCAACTGAATGCAACAGCCAATGTGCCGGGTACTTTTACTTACTCGCCCATTGCGGGAACGATATTAAATGCGGGTGCCAATCGAACCCTGTCGGTAAATTTTGTGCCGACTGATATCAATAATTATGTTAGTGTGAATAACACTACCGTTCACATTACAGTAAACAAGGCAACCCCCGTAATAACCTGGCCCGCACCGGCAGCCATAACGTATGGAACACCGTTAAGTGCTACGCAACTGAATGCAACCGCCAATACACCCGGTAGTTTTGTTTACACCCCGGCCGCAGGAACAGTCTTGAATGCCGGAGCCAATCAGGTTTTGTCAGTAAGCTTTACCCCGGCTAACACAGCTAACTATAATTCCGTACCTGCTGCCACCACACAGATAACAGTAACCAAAGCTACACCTGTTATAACCTGGAATGCCCCCGCGCCAATTGTATATGGTGCTGCCCTTAGTGCTACCCAACTGAATGCAACCGCCAATACACCGGGTACCTTTACCTACACGCCTCCTCTTGGCACTGTGTTAAATGCAGGAGCTAATCAGGTGCTGTCTGTTAACTTTACACCTGCCAATACAAACAATTTTAATCCCGTTACCGGACATACCGTACTGATAACTGTGAATAAAGCCAACCCTGTAATCACCTGGCCATCTCCAGCGGCTATTTCGTATGGAACACCCTTAAGCGCTACCCAACTAAATGCTACCGCCAATGTGCCCGGCACCTTTACCTATACACCGCCAACTGGTACATTATTGAATGTAGGAGTTCAAACGTTACGTGTTGATTTTGTGCCAACCAATACGGCTAACTACAATTCGGTTTTAAACACTACGGTATCGTTAACGGTTAATAAAGTTGTATTAACAGTTACAGCCAACAATCGCACGCGGCAGTATGGTGCTGCAAACCCAACACTTACTATTGGGTACACCGGTTTTGTAAACGGAGAGAATGAAACCGTACTGGATACCAAGCCTACGGCAACTACTACAGCAACGGCCACGTCCAATGTAGGTTCCTATCCTATTTCTGTTGCCGGAGGGGTTGATAATAATTATAGCTTTAGCTATGTGGCCGGATCCCTTTCCATCACAAAAGCAACGCTTACTGCTACGGCTGACAATCAAACCCGGCTATTTGGAACACCCAACCCTTCCTTAACCATAACCTATACCGGATTTGCAAATGCAGAAACACCGGCTGTATTGGATACACCACCGGTAGCTACTACCACGGCTATCCAGAGTTCTCCGGTGGGTGGATATCCTATTCTGGTGAGTGGCGGGGTTGACAACAATTATAGCTTTACCTATGTGCAGGGCACGCTTGCGGTTACGCCCAACTTCCCGCCTGAGCTTGAGAATTTTGAAGTTGAAACCCCCGAAGATCAGTCAATCAACTTTACGTACGAAATGTTTGGCAGCCACTTCGATAGTTTTTCAGGGAGTTCCATTGTTTACCTAAAGGTAATTACCCTCCCGGTAAACGGATCGTTAACCTGGAATGGTACTGCGGTAACAGCGGGTATGGAAATTCAGGTTGTGGACGGTGAGTTTCAAAACTTCATCTATACCCCAACCTCCAACTTCAATGGAAATGACTCCTTTAAGTGGAATGCGTTTGAGGGTACCTTCCTGGCAAACCAGAATGCAACGGTATCAATTCTTGTTAAAAAGGTAAATGATCCACCGGCATTGAATAACATTGAAACCACACCCATTTTATATAGCCTGGGTGATCCTGCGGTGAGAATTACCAGCACCGTAGTAATTAACGATGTGGATGATAATTATTTGGTATCGGCACGAATAGCTATTACGGAAAATTTTACCCGTGGCGATGTACTTTCTTTAGAAACGGGAATTAGTCCGCTGATTAGTTCTGTTTATAATGCAGAAACCGGAGTGCTTGATCTGTCAGGAAAAGATACGCGGGACAATTATCAGGCAGCTTTAACCAAAGTACTTTTCAGTAGCCCCGTTTCAGGTGATGCTGAAATTTCTGATAAACGAATTGCCTTTACGGTGATAGATAGTGTTGATGTGAGCAATAGTATGAGTCGCATTGTAACCATTACCGAAATATTTCCGGATGTAAGTATTGTGAATGCCTTTACCCCTAACGAGGATGGAGTAAATGATGTATGGGATTTTGGTAACCTCGATTTCTATTCTGATGTATCCATTATGGTTTATGATAGAAATGGAACCCGTGTGTTTGAATGCAAATCCAACGATTGCACGTGGGACGGCAAAGTAAATGGAAAAACACTTCCACCGGGTCCCTATTTTTATACCTTATTCCTGAATGGAGGTAAACGTAAATATCAAGGTACGGTAACCATATTACGATGATGCGAATCTACTATATCATACTATGTGTGGCAGTAAGTTATGCGGCAGTAGCTCAGGAAAATGATTTTACCCAATACAATCTAAATCTGCCGTCTGCCAATCCGGCTTTTACCGGAATGACAGAGTACCTGGATATTCGCAGTGGTCTTCGGGAAGGTTGGAATAATTTCTCTATCAAGAACAGCAATACATACCTAAGTGCCTATACGGCATTAGGAAATGCGAATCGATCGGGTCGTAAAAATAATTCACTTCGGATTTCGGATCCTACGTTGTTAGATGAGATTAAGGCCGACAATAAGTTCAGACGCAGAATGGGGTTAGGGGGGATGGTATCGGAACGTACGGTTGGGCCATATCGTTCTTTTGCCACCTCGGCAAATTTTGCTTACCACTTACCTGTTTCACAGAAGCTAAATGTGTCGCTGGGTACCCGTGCCGGGTTTATGAACCAACGAATTGATTTCAGTGGCTTGCAGGTGCGCGATGATGTAAACGATACCTTTTATCAAAGCCTCCTGACAGCAAACCAGGGAACCCAGAACACCGTTACGCTTGATTTTGGGGCGCTGTTGTATTCCGATCGATTTTATTTTGGAGCTTCCACCAACAATCTGGTTTCCGAAAGAATGAATGGCGAATTTTTGTTTGACCTGAATGACGGGCTTCGCTACCGTATTCAAACCGGAGTTTATTTTCCGGTAAGTTCTGAGATGACATTATCGCCCGCGGTGGTTGTCACCTATGCGGAAGGCTATGACTTACGCTGGCTGGCAACCCTGCGGATGCAATACAAAGATTTTTTAATTGTGGGTGGAGGGTTTGAGCCTGATTCGAAGATTTCAATTTTACTGGGGGCAAAAACCCAAAATCTTTCAATTGGTTATTCGTATGATGTGTACACATCGTCACTTAATAATTTTAACGCCAATACACACGAGGTGGTACTTGGTATTTCGTTATTCAATAAGTATAAATTAGCACCCCGGTTTTGGTAATATGAGAAATCTTATAACAGGCATTCTTTTAAGTTGGGGTGGGTTGCTTTATGGCCAGGAGTTGGTGTTTACCACTCCGGTTCCGTTAAGCAGTGCCGTTAATTCAGATGATGAAGAACTTGCACCCCTGTTATCACCCGATGGGAAAACGCTTTATTTTATCCGGGCCTTCCATGAGGGGAATACGGGAGGTAAGTTTGCGGGTACCGACATTTGGGTAAGCCGAAAAGATGAACAAGGCCAATGGATGCCTGCGTCCCGCATGGATCATGTATGGAACAATAAACGTTCCAATTCGGTGATCGGAATTAATGCCGAACAAAACATCGTGTACTTGTTAAATGGATACACTAATAAAAGCGGCATAGCATTCTCAAAGTTTCTGAGTGGACAATGGGGTCAACCTGAATTCATTTCTATACCAGGGATAAACCGCGATGATTTTGTTGGCTTCTACGTAAATCCACAGTTTGATGTAATCTTCATTTCGATGAAGGGAAAGGACACATTGGGTGAAGAAGATTTGTATATCAGCCTGAAAGATTCGGCTGGTAACTGGACGGAGCCCAGAAATCTGGGGCCTACCATTAATACCAGTGGTTTTGAGATAGCGCCTTTTCTGAGTGAAGACAAAAAGCGGTTATACTTTTCAAGCAATGGGCATGGAGGTTTTGGGGATGCGGATATTTTTTATAGCGATCGGTTGTTCGATTCGTGGGAGACCTGGAGTGTGCCGAAGAATTTGGGGGAACCCATTAATTCTCCTTTTTTCGATGCTTATTTTATGTTAAGAGCCAAGGAGGGATTTTTTGTAAGCAATAGATCAGGAAAGAAAAATACAGATGTGTTTACCTCTGTAGTTAGTCGCGAATTGACCGAAATATTTATTGATAGGAAGTATTTGTCAGCCAAAGAAGTTGGGGATTTGATTGGGAGTTCGGTTTCAAACTCAATAGTTTTTGATTCTAATACCTCAAGTTTAAGTACCAACCAAATGGAATTGCTTTACTTTATTGCAAATAAACTTGTTACCAAGACTGAAATCAAAATTCAATTGACTGCGTATGGCTTGGATGGACAAAGCAAACTTAATAATGACAGATTTAAGAGTATCATTTCTGAATTGACCCTGGTTGGTATTGATAACTTTAGAGTGCAGGTTACGGTAATCGACAGTACTTCTCCAGCAGATCTGAATAGAATCGATTTGAAGTACTTTAGGTAAGCGATCGAAATGGTTTAAAATACTTTTCAGTTGCCAATTTTAGCATGGGTAAATCACCAGGTGTGTCACCATAAGCAATAATTGTATCGAAATGTGATAAGTCAATTTCGTTCTTGATACGATTTACTTTTTCGACACCATTACAATTTTTTCCATAAATTCTACCTGTAATTTTTTCGTCAACAACCTCCAACCTGGTGGCAATTACAGTTAGGTTTTGTTGTGCGGCCCAAGGTTTAATCCAGTTCTCGATGGATGCGGATACTATAACCAATCTGGCATTTTGCTGATTGTATAATTTGATTTTTTTGATTGCCTGAGGTCGGATTAATTGATCAATCTTTAATATAAAACTTGAACAGAGATTGTCGAAAACCGAAATCTCCATTCCTTTGAAAAAGTATGAAAGAACTTTTTCTTTAGTTTTTTGACTGCTTAAAATACCAAACTTATGTAATACGAGCCAGGGTAATAAAATCAATAATCCAATCCAAAATGTTGTTTTACCCTTAGCATGTTCAATAAAAGCAAATAAGGTGTCACGTTTTGTAAGGGTACCATCAAAATCAAAGAGAACAATCTTCATTCTAATGATAGATGAGAAAGTAGAAACTTATAATCCAGCCCAGGATGGTGAGTACGATGAATTTATCTGTAAAGAAAATTTGAGTTGGGGAACCGCTTTTCCTTTCAACAAAGATTA
>Ga0209605_1001229_pt1 | contig 29546 bp, 43 predicted proteins | sample AD_UKC035_MetaG_FD_184408 | JGI IMG/M metagenome (GOLD analysis project Ga0209605, IMG submission 184408) | Active sludge microbial communities of municipal wastewater-treating anaerobic digesters from USA - AD_UKC035_MetaG (SPAdes) (version 2) | ecosystem: Engineered > Bioreactor > Anaerobic >...
CAGGAACTGACAGGAAAAATCATGACGAACTGCCGAGGTTACTCGGAGTGATGACTCATGAAGCCCATCCCATCAGCTTTGCTGTGGGTGGGTAGTTCACGATGGAATCAATTAAAGAGACCTGTTATAAAGGTACTCGAATCCTATTAGGAAATGAAAAAAGAGACTTAATCAATAAGATGATTGAAGTCCTTAAAAGAGATGGGTTTGTTGAAATTCAAATCCCAATAATCCAATACCAAGAAATTTTCAAAAGTAAGGTTGGTCAAGAAAATACCAACATGATGTTCAACTTTAAAGATAGGGGTGATAGAGATATTTGTCTTGCACCTGAATATACCGCAGTTGTTCAACAATTATCTAAAACCACATTTAAATATAAGAAAGATGTAAAAGTCTTTTATGTAGCAGAATGTTTCAGAGGTGAGAAACCACAAGAAGGTCGTTACAGAGAATTCACCCAATTAGGTGTTGAAATCTTAAACCCATCTAAAGATTATATGACCTATCTACAAGGATTGGCTTTAGAATTAATGGGGGATAGACCTTGTATTATTGATACGGATGTTACAAGAGGTTTGGATTACTACAAAGGTGGTAAAGGTTTTGAGATAGCCTGTCCCGAATTAGGGGCTCAAAAACAAGTTTGTGGTGGTGGTGAGTATGATGGTGGTGTTGGATTTGCCTTAGGTATTGATAGAATCCTATTAACAAAAAACCCTTAATCTCTTAAGGGTTTTTTTGTTTAGCTTTTTCTCTATCGATTAACATTCTGAGTAGACCTTCATATCCATTTTCTATTCTCACACCTTCTCTGTCAAGTTCATTGTATATAGTACTTAAAGTTTTTGTTACAACTCTTTCTTTACCAGTTTTAGTTTTAATTCTTGATTTAACTTGAACCGTATTTAGTAACTGGATATTCGCAGGATGTACATTACCAGCAACCTCTCTCATACAATGATTAACAATATATCTTGTATCAGCAGCATTTAAAGGTAACCTTTGTTCCGCCTTTGGCCAATTTCTTGGTAATCTACCTTTTAATTGTCCTCTATGTCTTAATAACTGAACAAGTGTTGTTTTTGTGTTTGGTAAGGATTGTAATGAATTGTAGATAGTATCCATATTTGCACAAGTATCAAATTTTTCGTAACCTTCTAATGTAAGACTATTCCTGCTAAAGAATTTATCTACAGCTTCTTTTTGTCTAGCTTTAATTTCTTCTTCAGCTATATTTAAATAACTTTCATAGGCCTTTAAAATACCTTTGTATTGATCGTTAGACATGATGTTGTTAGGGTCGACATTTTTACTTTCACCTTTTTTCTTATCATTATCGTTAAAACCTGGACCTACAATTTCAATATTTAAACCATTTGGACTAACTTTACCTCTTAACCATTCTACAAATTCTACATAATCACTCTCTTCATATCTGTCAAATAAATAATTTTCTAACATATTATTTATACCACCATTTCTAGCGAAACCATTAAACGGACGATTATCATTTGTAAACGAAAATTCACCAGTTTCATCTTTAATTGTGAAAGGAGATGCTTGAGTCTTACCTTCGAGCTCTAATGTTAAACCAAAAACTCTAAGTACATCTTTATATTTTTGAAAACCATTTCTACCACTTCCTCTCCCTAAGTAATGTTCCATAACGATACTAATTAAAGTATTAGCTAAATCATCCTCATCGTAAGCCCATCTTTGTCTTTGACCGGTACGAGTATTAAATGTTATTTCAAATTCTTCTTCATCCCAATCGTCATAATCATCTTGTAAATAAGTCTCTAATTTGCCTTTCACCAAACCCCTTAAGAAGTTTTCAACACTACCATCAATACCATAATCCCAACTAATATTATTATCGATTGGGTTATAAATTTCTACCCCATCACCTTCAAATAAGTCTTGATAGAACGCAAATTTATTGTTTGATTTTTTATGGATTAAGAATATAAGTAAACCGTCTCTAGTGTAATATTTAAAATGTGTATCAGTATCACGAGAAGCAACACACCATTGTGTATTAGCACCATACTTACATGAAGCTTGATGTGTTAAAGGTATTAACATTAACCAATCAGAATCTTCGTATAGTTTACGACTACCTTCTTCTTGTTGTAATTTAGCTGCCGCTTTTTCTTCTGATGCCTTAATTAAAGGACTAACAGCTGTATTTAAATCACCCAATGTTTTATATTGGTTGATATCTCTCATTTGAAGTCTTGGAGCATGTTGATGGAAACCTTTAATTAGATTTGCAATCAACTCTTTGTGTCTTTCTTTTAAGTCAGCTGGAGCTTCAGGTGGTAATTGTTTATACACCTTCATTTCCCAATTCAAGTATTTGTTATTACCTGATGGATCTTGACTTACAAAGTAATCAATAACGTCGGCATCTTGAGGAAATTTAGCCTTAGCATCCTCAACACGTCCTTCTGATAATAACTCACGGACTAATTGGATTTTTACGATTTCTGAAATTAAACTTTTCATCTTAATATAAATATTTCCACATTTACAAAATTACCTAAGAGATATATATTTTATATATGATTAAAAATAAGTTAAAACCACATTCAATGGGAGTACTAACAAGAACTCATAACAGCTTGTTTAGACCAATTCCTATTGCTTATGAACCTACTATGAGAAGTAGGTGGGTATTAACTGTTTCTTCCGAACAAGGTTTACAAAGATTCTATATAAGAATGGATGGGGGAATACATTTATCAACCCAAATTGAGGATATACCTTATATGAACCCATCAACTTATTTTATTGGTCGTCAGAGTTGGGATCCTATTAAATTCAAAATTATTGATACTATTGATGGTAACCCAGATTATTTCCGTGAATGGATGATGTCTCACGCTGAAATGTTAACAGGTCGTATGGCATACGCTTCTGACACTAAAAGAAATATTACATTAGAGAAAATAGACCCAACAGGTATTACAATAGAATCTTGGAATTTATATGGAGCGTTAATTACTGAAATGAGACATGAAGTAGTAATGGATAGAGATATGTCAGATATGGAAATAACAATAAACTTTGATAGAGCAGTACACAACTTATGAAAAAATTTATAAACTTATCCTTTGCCTTTGGTTTGGTAATTTGGTTTGCATCAGCAATTTACTTGTCAGTTAACTCTCTTTTTAGTATCTTTACCGAAACTGACCCATATATAGCTAAGTATGTATTAGGTGGTAGTTTTATTTGGACAACAGGTTTTGGTGTTTACAATAAAATAAGAGGTGGTGATTTTGCCTCATTTAAAGAAGATGTTCAATCACTAAATGAAGGTAGAGGACCAAATAGAATGCCAAAAACAGGTTCAGGTGGGTGTAAGAGTTGTAAACAAAAAAAATAAAAAAATATCTAAAAAGGTATTGACAGAGATGGAAAAATGTTATATCTTTGTATCATAAAATTAAGAAATAAAAAACTTAACAAAAAATTAACACAAAGCGTTGACAGTTAATTAAAACTTTACTAACTTTGTGTATATTTATATGACGGAGCGCTGCAAAGAATATATTAAAGCAAGGAATAAACATATTGTCTGGTTGTGGGATGCAGTCGGACACAAAACAAAAACATAGTGAGGCGTTACCATTAGGTGAGTCTGCGACCTATGAAGCCCAACCTATCGCCTCTGGCGTGGGTGGGTAGTTCACTATGATGATAACGGTAATGACAAGGATTTTAAGGAACCGCCCAATAAAGGAAGGATATACAAACGGGGCTACTTCTACAATAAAAATCCAAAAACTATAAACAAAAGAAACAAAATGAAAAAGAATTATACATATCAACCGAACGCACCGAAAGCAGGGAAAGTAGCCGATAAAGGCTGTGATACCTTGAATGGTTGTGGTATGTCGAATTCTGTCTCATAATATAAATTAGAGAATAAGAGTTTAAAAACCCCCACAACCGATAAAAAAGTTGTGGGGGTTTTTGTTTATAGTTAAATTGGGTCAATTGAGCAGGTGGTGAGCTCCACAGTCTGTAAAACTGTTGTCTTTGACTTTGTAGGTTCGATTCCTATTTGGCCCACGAGAGTAAGGTTCACATTAGGTAGTGACACATGTCTGTAAAACATGTTCCCTTCGGGGTTAGTGTGGGTTCGAATCCCACTACTCTTACCAAACACGTCTGTATCCGTAAAGGCATTCGGACTCGGCTCTTACCCGAGGATATGTGGGTTCGACTCCCATCAGGCGTACAAGAAATTAGTTCATTGACATAGTAAATAAAAAGAACAGAAGCGGAGAAACGAGTTACATCGGTAAAAAACAATCTGTTAAATTGAATAACTGGGTTCGAATCCCAGCACCTCCACAAGGAAACAAAATGGGGGTGTAAAATAAAAACACTCTTTCGTTATTCTCTGTTCTTTTAAAAATATTAATAGGTAGAAGCGGATGTTGGAATTACATCGTAAGTTCGACTCTTATCTTTCCCGCAAATAAAACAAACGGGAAAGTGGCCTTGGGGCCTTTATTCCACGAATAATTCTCTATCTATAAAAAATTAAAATTGTTGATGTACATCATTTTGATGATAATAAATTTAACAATAAACCAGAAAATTTAATACCTTTGTGTCCAACACACCATCAGTATTGGCATAGTGAATATAAAAAAGTGGTTGAAGATAAGGTTTTAAGTTATAGAAATGAATTTTTAAAAACGAGTAGTGGGCTAATCAGGTAAGCCACCAAGTTTGGGACTTGGGCATCATGGGGGTTCAATTCCCTCCTACTCGACCAAAAGGTCTATTAGTATATGGGTTAACATATCTGCCTGTCACGCAGACGAAACGAGTTCGAGTCTCGTATAGACCGCAAGAGTAAAAAGGACCATTAGTAGAGTTGGTAACAATATCCGCCTGTCACGCGGAAGGTCACGGGTTCGAATCCCGTATGGTCCGCAAAATGATGATGTAAGCTGTAAAGTCTGAGATTAATCGGAAGACGGTACATGGGGTGGGAACCCACTGTACTAGGAATCAGCCCGAGAAGGAGTCCCAAGTGTAGGTTCGAGTCCTACTGTCATCGCAAAATGAGACAACATTAAAACCGTCCCACCAGGACGTTAAACTCGGTCTTGTGGAGGCAAAGGTTGCCGACCTGACTGTCTATCAGGGTTATGTGGGTTCGAGTCCCATCAGGACCGCTACCGAAAGGTGTGAATGAAAGGAAGATGGAGGCGTAGGGAAAGTTGTTGTAGTAGGTTTGTTAATAACAAATTGCAAAGCTATAAAAAGCGTGAGTCGGAAGAAAGGTCCGAACAGGTTAACAAAGTGAGACAACAATGAGTAACAAAGTTAGTAGTTGACTGAGTAGACACATTTAGTAAGTCGTGTGAAGTGGGTTGGTGTGGTGTAGTGGTAGCACAGGGGCAAAAGCATTGCAATTTAGTGGCCCCGAGCGTGAGTTCGAATCTCACTATCAACCAAGATAACACGTAAATTGTAGGTGACGCATAAACGGTGGTGCATCTGACTTCCAATCAGAAATAGAGCGGGTTCGATTCCCGTCACCTACTCCTGGGTCGTTTTTGTACTTTGATGATATTTATTATTAAAGTACAAAGATGGCAAGAAAAGAAAAAAAGTATCATTACATTTATAAGACCACAAATCTTATAAACGGAAAATACTACATTGGAATGCATTCAACAGATAACCTTGAAGATGGTTATATGGGGAGTGGAAAAAGATTAAAACGTTCTTTAAACAAATATGGTAAAGAAAATTTTAAATTTGAAATCTTGGAATTTCTACCCAATAGGGTAGAATTGAAAGAAAGAGAGAAAGAAATAGTTGATTTAAATGAGATTTTTAAAAAAGAATGTTTAAATTTGACAGTTGGTGGTACTGGAGGTTTTATAAGTGTTGAAGGTGTTAAAAAAGGTGGAAAAGTTGGGTTGACACGAAAATTGAAAGAAGAAAAAGTATTAAAAACTGAATGGTATCAAGATTATGTTAAAAAACATAGTTACGGTATAAAAAAAAGTTACCTAAACGGTAATAGGGAAAAAAGACAACCCTTAAATTGGGAAGGTAAAAAGCATAAAGAAGAAAGTAAAAAGAAGATTGGTGAAAAGAATTCAATAAAACAAAGTGGGGGTGGTAACTCACAATTTGGGACATATTGGATAACCAATGAGAAAGAAAATAAAAAAATCCATAAGGGAGATTTAATCCCTGATGGGTGGAAATTAGGAAGAAAGATATAACGGTTAAAGTAGGTTCGATTCCTACAATATCTCAAATTCTCCTCGGGGAGATTACTATTCATCTTGTTTAAGTAAGAATAGGGACGTACTGAATATAAGCGGGTCTTAAATAACCCTAACGGGTGAAACTTTGTAACGGAGGTCCTAATTAAGGGACACAAAGAGCCAAATCTACTTTCTAGTATTTGGGTGGACTCTTGATGTGACAAGGATAAGTACTTTTAGTCTATCACTCACCATATTCCACTATGGGTTAGACTAAATTAAACAAGAAATGGGCCAGAAGCCAAAGGCAGGCACACTCACTTGCAATGAGTCGTTTAGCGGGTTCGATTCCCCCTGTGCCCACTAGATAGAAGCGGTGTCAAGAGTTACATCAACTTTTTTTGGTAAAGCTATAAACAACTCTAACAAATTTTCTCTGTCTTAACTTTTTACGTAAGTTCGAATATTTATATAATTATGAAAACATGTGAAAATTGTAATATAGAAATAGATGGTTCTTTTGGATCTGGAAGATTTTGTTCAAGAAAATGTGCATGTTCTTTCAGTACAAAAGAAAAAAGAAAAGAAATAAATGAAAAGGTAAAACAAAAATTAACTGGTAGAGAATTAACTGAAGAACATAAGGATAAGTTAAAAGGTAGTAATAATGGTAAATGGGTTAGTGGTAGTAGCTTAAATAGATTAAATTATCGTAGAAGAAATAATAGATTTTGTAATAGTTGTGGAGAACCAAATATTAATGAACCACATAAAAAAACATGTGAAAACTGTAAATCAAACTATTATAAACAATATAGACCTTTATGTGAATTTAATTTTGACATTAAACAATTTATCGATAAATTCGATTTTAAATTAGTAGATGAATTTGGGTGGTACAGTCCAAAAAATAAAGGAAATAATATTAATGGTGTAAGTAGAGATCATCTATATAGTGTTAAAGACGGTTTTATTAATAAGGTGAACCCTGAAATCATAAAACACCCAGCTAACTGTAAATTGGTTAAACATTTAGATAACCAAAGGAAATATAATAAAAGTGAAATAACATTAGAAGAACTATTAATAAGAATAGAAAATTGGTAAAATAAGGATCTGTGGTGTGAGTGGTTTAAACCGGCAATCTGCAAAATTGTCCACCGAAAGGTATCGTCAGTTCGAATCTGACCAGATCCTCTAAAAATTAAAAAATAAAATGAAAACAACAATTAAAATAATGAAATCTAAAAAACCTGACAGGGGTTGGCTTAGACTATTATCTTAATTGTTCTCAATTAAATTAATAATCCAAGTCAGAAACGACTTGGATTTTTTATTTATATACGTCTGTACCCGTAAAGGCATTCGGAACTGGCTTTTAACCAGAATTATGAGGGTTCGACTCCCTTCAGGCGTACAAATTCTCCCGTAGCAAACAGGTGTAATGCAACAGTCTTTTATGACTTTTAAACATATTTATAATTAAAAGTCATTATGGAAAAGAAAATATGTAGTAAGTGTAAGGAAGAAAAAGAATTATGTGAGTTTAATAAAAATAAAACAAGAAAAGATGGTTTACAAACCTTTTGTAAACTTTGTGGACAAAAACACAGCAAAAATTATTATAAAAATAATAATAGTGTAATGAAAACAAAAATACATGAGGCTAGAAAAAAGAGAAAAGAGGTACTAATAAAATATGTTTGTGATTATTTAAAAAATCACCCATGTGTTGATTGTGGTCAAACAAATCCATTGGTTTTAGAATTTGATCACAGAGATGGTGTTGATAAAATTTGTAACATCACTGAATTAGTATCAAATGGTAGTACTATAAATAAAATAAATAATGAAATTGAAAAATGTGATGTAAGGTGTGCCAATTGTCATAGAATAAGGACAGCACATCAATTAAATTACACAATTTTAAAATTTCTCCCCTAGCGGGAGAACAAATGACTTCGTAACTCAATTGGTAGAGTAACTGGCTTTTAACCAGTAAGTTAAGGGTTCGAGCCCCTTCGGGGTCACTATGGGAAAGTTAGAAAAAAAGAAACTGAAACTCCAAGAGAGAATTAAATTCCTCGAGGACGAGTTAAGAATGTCTTTAACTAAAAAGACTTCTGATACTAAAGAAATTGATGTTGCAGGACATCAAAGAAAAATTGCTGAGTTAAGAAAAGAATTAACATTATTAAAATAATGAGAAGAGAATTAGAAGCATTATTTGCTGAAACATATAGAAAGATTTGGATTTACCATACACGTTTAGGCACAGTCCAATTAATATTATTTCCTGTAGATACACACCAAGGCTATAGGATAATATCAGAAAGAAACTTTGGTGAAATAACAACTGAAAAGCTAAGTGATTTAATTATGAGAAATCCCTAACAAAACAACAAAAGAATTCCGTCAGAAATTCTTAACCGACCGAGATGAGTCTGGTCGTTTCATTGTCCATTCATATAGGACAGGTAAAACTTATTACGTGGAACCAATAGGTCCTGATAGACCGGCCGATTGGGGTTCCTATAACCCATCTACTGGTAAAATCGAAAACAAAAAAGGTTTCGATAAATTCACAGGAGCGATAAGTGAAAAGGAATCTATGATAACAAAGGAAAACGGATTTGACGACATTCGTTATTCTGGAATTGGTGGTTCACCATTTTCTATTATCGAGGAGATGGATTCTAAATACCCGTCCATTTAACAAAAAACCCCGAGTAATCGGGGTTTTCTATTTTTATTCAAAAAATGAATCTGTATTAGTATTAAGTACTGTTTCTAAGTACATTTTCAATATGTCGGATAATTCTAATTTTGATAACCTAATCTCATAAACTTTTGTAACCACATTACCATCTGTATTATAAGCTTGAGGAGATGACTTTATACCAACATTCTTGAATATCGTTTGGATTTCAAGATATTTTCCATAATCAATACCTTTTTCTTTATTTTCTACTATTAAAAAACATCACTTCTACCTTGAGGTTGTGGACTAATATAACCACTAATGGCTAGATTAACACCGGCTATAGTGATATAATTACTTTCAGTAGACTCTTTTAATATTTTCTTGATTAAGTTTTTCATTAATTTAATTCTAATAACACTTTGAAATAGGAATGTCTCTCATTAAAAGAAACGGAACTTTTTTTAATTGAGAATTGTGATGGATGTCTAAATATAGGTTCAACCACAGAAGAACTTTGATCCCAAGTTTCACCCCATTTATAAGGTATGTCTAGTTCTATTTTATTATAACCCTTATTAGAGATATATTGTTTAATAGATGGATATTGTGTATCCACAATCCACATAAAACTTTCCATACTACTTTTTTCCATATTATAATTTTTTAAATGTCGTCATCATCCCAATTTAGGTCTTCACCCCAATCATCCATATCATTGTAATAGTCTTCAGGACGTGGTTCGTGTTTTTGCATTCCGTTTTTAGCGTAATGAGTGTCGATTCTAGTCCAAGCTTTGTAAAAACTATCATAAAATGGTTGAGTACCTTTTGGTACACTTTGGATGTGTTCACCAAGACCTTGTAGGTAATTCCATGTAACACCGAAAAACCCATTTAAAATAGTATCTTCTTCTATTTGTCTATCTTGCGCATCATAAAACTCACCATGAGCTCCATAATCCAAACCATTTGGAATAAATCTCGCTATCTTCTCATAAACAGGAAGTCTTCTCTTCCATACATCCTTATTTCTTCTTTCAGGATCGAGAACTGAATTAGCTTTAAAAATTATATAATATAAAGTACCTCTTCTTGAATAATTGTTGAATTGATTACCGTCTCTTGCTGCAACACACCAACGTGTTCCTGAACCGTAATGACAAGAACCTTCAGGTGTTTTAGGTAATACAACTAAAAAGTTTTCATCTTCATAAATCTTTTCAGCTCCAACCATTTTCTCCTCTCTTTTTGTTTTTTTAGATTCGATTTGGTTTAAGATGGCATTTAAAATACTAAAACCAGCATAAGAATTAATATCTTTAGGCGACCTCAATATAGCGTCAATATCTCTCATAGGGATATCCATACCAATTTCAGATTCAAATTGGTCAATACCTTTTCTAATAAACTCATGATTAATTCTATTAACAGACCTATCAAATCTGTTTACAACATCAATTAATTTTTCAATTTCAGCAGGAATCGGTGAATATTGTTTTAACATCCACTCTGAATATTTTTTTGTTGGTGAAGGGTCACCATCTACAATCATGTTAAAAAACTCATCAGGAATTGAATTATATTTTGACCTTAGAGTATCTTTTTTAGCCTCAAATAATAGAGATTCACTAATTTCTTCTCTATTAATGTTTGGGTCTGTTAAATCAACTCTAACAGGTGGTGCATCAGTTACATTCATACCGTACCCAGCATTATCCTCTTCGTAACCAAATTGTCTTAAAGGTGTTCTAGGTAAATGTTTGGCTGCATAACCAGTCCAAGCTCTTTTAACTGCTTCAATTTCTGATGGGTCTAAATCAACAGACCTTAAGTAATCCCACCAAGCGTTTAATAACACATTTAATGGTTGTCTAACTGTTTTAGCTTTCTTGTATAAACCTCTAACGTAAGCTTCAACTTCGTAAGGTTCAGTCAAGTATTCCCAATATTCAATATCCTCTGGGTATCTACGTTTATTTGAGAAGAACCCAGCTCTTTCTTTTTCTTTAAATTTGGATTGAGTAACATGTTCAATTTCGTGACGAACAATGTTTTTAATTTCAGGGATGATATCAGATAAACCTTGCATTCTTCTTTCTCTATCCAAAGGAACAACAACATGATAAATAATTTTCATACCTTTATAGTGTTTCCTAATTTCACTTGCTTTAGGATACATAGTACCATAAACTTCTGGTTCAGATTCGTCTGAATAATGAAAATAAACACTAATTTCAATGTTAGTACGTTTAAAAAGAGTTATTCTAGTTTGAAGTCTCTTTTTACCCTGTTTAACAGCTTGAACAATCTCTCTTGAAAGATCTGTTGTAACTTTATCGTATCTACCTTCTGATAATAAATTTTCCATCATTAATAAATATCATTTAATTAAAGTTAGCCCAGTGACATATCAAAAATTATTATTATCTTTGTAAAACAAAAACAGGGAAACCGAAAACTGATTTAGAGTAGGTAAATTAAAAAACAATTAAAAATTATGAGTGATTACAACAAAAATGAAAAATTAAGTTTTTACAATGAAAGAAAACTTGAATCTGGTAGAATGTGGATTTTATTTCTTTTTCTTGGTTGGTCTTATGGTAGTATGGGGCAGATGGGTAAACAAATCTTTTTTTACTTAACATTAGGTGGATTAGGATTGTGGACTCTTTATGTTTTATTTACTTTAAGTGGTAAAATTAAAAAATTTAACAAAAATGTTGCAAAACAAGTTGGATTAAATGAAGAAGATATTTCAATGTTGGGGTTAAATTAATAGTTATAAATGTGTGGGTGGGGTTTCTTTTTTCTAAAATTTTCATAACCAAATGTTAATTCAGAGAACTGAACCACACTTACACATAACGGTTGAAGTTTACGGTTATTCCGTTGACTTTGGGGTTATGGATAAAGACCTTGTAGAAGATTTACTAACTGAATATGCTACTAAGGAAGGTCTTACGTTCGTTAACCGAGTTGGAGAAGGATATTAAGTAATAAAGGACCATACGCTGACCGAAAGGTTGGAGGAAGTTCGCGACATCTCTACAGGAGGTGGGAGACACATATATGACGGCCTAATTGTGGGACGGTCGGAGAGTGTCGTTTGTACCACCGCAACATGGGATGCAACTCAAACAGACCGTAGACAGGGTTCCTGTATGTCGTTGATGGTCGGGTAGAGGCACTTTTGATTTTTATCGATATTTATATTCAGGTATAAGTAAAGATAAAATAGAAAGTTATGAAGTATTATGTTTACATCTTAATTGATGGTGATGTACCATTTTACGTTGGTAAAGGTACTGGAAAAAGAATGTATGAACATTTTAGAAGAGCAAAGAGGACTAAAATGAAGTCACCTGTGTTCGATAAAATTAGACAGATGATTCGGGAAAACAAAGAAATAACCTATAAAAAAGTTATTGAAAGTGAAAATGAATCTGAAGTTTTTGAAAAAGAGATTCTCTTAATTAAAGAAATTGGGAGGAGAAACATACAAACTGGACCACTACTGAATTTAACGTCTGGTGGAGAGGGTGTTAAAGATTATAGTTGGACAGATGAACACAAAAAAAATTTAAGTCGGTCAATTAAAAAAGCTATATCTGAGGGTCGATACAAACCTGGTAATATTAATTCTTTTGAAAGAAGTTCTGAATATAAAGAAAAACTTTCAAAAAAATTGAAAGATTATTGGAAGAGTGAGGAAGGACTAAACCAAAAACAAAAATTAATTGAAAAAACAAAAATTAATTTGGTTGACGGTAAAAGAATTCTCTCAGATGAAGCTAGAAAAAAAATGAGTGAAGCCGCAAGTTTGAACAACAAATTAAGACAAAAACGTAAACGTAGTACTGAGTAAAGATAAATGTATGGATAGGCACAGAATCGCGGCTACTATTTATTATTTTTTAGTTAAAAGGAAGTATAAATTTTATACTTCCTTTAATCTTTAAATATTTATATATAAAAATATTGTATGAAATGTTATGTATATAGATTAAAATCTGATAGCGGGGAAATTTTTTATTTAGGTAAGGGAACTGGTAACAGAATGTTTAAACATATTCAGATAGCCAAAGGCAAATCCCAAAATAGAAGTAAAAACCCTAAATTATATAATAAAATAACCCATATTATTAAAAATGGTGGGTATGTAATACCAGAGATTATATTTGAGTCTGATAGTAATAGTGAATGTCTAAAAAAAGAAATTGAATTAATAAATGAAGTGGGTTTAGATAATCTTTGTAATTTAACAGAAGGTGGTGAAGGTACTGTTGGTTATAAACTATCTGAGGGTACAAAACATAAAATTTCTGAAGCTAGGAAAGGTAAAAAAAGAATTTTTACCGAAGAACATAGGAGTAATATTTCAAAAGCGATGAAAGGTAGAAAGAGTCCAATAAGTGGGTTAAAACTATCCGATGAAACAAAACGTAAAATGTCTGAAGCTAAAAAAGGTAAGAAAAGGGGACCAAGACCACAGTGGGTTAAAGATAAGATATCTAATTCAATGAAAAAAAATAAGTAACTTGTTACTTTTAATTATATAGATATGAAAATAATAGCACTCGGAGATACTCATGGGAGGTCTCTATGGAAAGAAGTTGTAAGTAAAGAAAGTGATGCTGACAAAATTGTCTTCATCGGTGATTACTTTGACACACACGGTGGTGGGTATAGTGCCAATCGCCAAATAGAAAATTTTAAGGATATCATTGCCTTTAAGAAAGCTAACATGGATAAAGTGGTTCTTCTTTTAGGTAATCATGACTTTCATTATTTAAATGAAGTCGGTGAACAATATTCAGGTTATCAATGGCATTACAGTAAGGACATCAATGAGGTGTTACAACCGGCTGTAGATGAAGGTTTAATTCAAATGTCATTTGTTCATGATAATTTTGTTTTTACTCATGCTGGGGTAACAAAGACTTGGGCTAAAAATAGTGGGATTGATTTAGATAATTTACAAGAATCTATCAATAACCTATTCAAAACAGATAAATCTAAATTTAAGTTTACTGTTGGACCTAACTTCAGTAATTACGGTGATGATATCACACAACCACCAATATGGGTACGTCCTGAATCACTTGATGATGATAAACTTGATGATATGATTTTTGTTGTGGGTCATACAACGATGCCGAGAATAGGTCAAATAAATGGTATTATTTTCATCGACACTTTAGGTACTTCACAAGAATACTTGAAGATTATTGATAATGAGGTTAAAACTGATTATATTAAGTTAAGTGAGCAGGTTTAGTAAACATAGAGAGAAACCTAAATGGAAACCAAAGGAAGGTGCATTAGTTGTTGAAACTGGTGATAACGTCCTTATTGAGTTAGGTGAGATACATGAGATTTCAGGTGAAAGATGGGTTTGGATAACTGATGGTACGAATACATGGAGAAACCCCGTTAGACACGTCATTGAAACAATAAAAGAAGGCGGTTGGAGGGTGGTGAAGGATGGACCTATTGAACCTGAGAAGATTTTGAGAGATTTTAAGTTTATATGAATGTCCCAATAAGGATAAAGGCAACAGAAAGAACTCCCTTAATGGAATATCTACCAAAGGAGTTAACTTTTAACATGATTGGTGTTTCGGTACCTGATGATGCTAAATCTTTCTATGCTCCCGTTCTTACTTGGATTGAATCATATATAAAGAATAATACAACTGAAAAACTAACAATAAACATTGATTTAGATTATTTCAGTATTCAATCAGCTTCAATTTTATTAAAGATATTGAAACTGTTTGACACACTCCCAAACGTTGTGGTTAATTGGTATTTTGATGATCCCGACACAGAAGAAATTGGTCATGATTTGGCTGGTATGTTAAGGATGAAATTCAACCATATACTAAAAAACCCCGAAAATTACAACGATTACTAATTTTTTTAACAATTTTTCTTGACATCCGTTGCCATTTTTTATATCTTTGTATTAGACGAGTGGTGGAGGGTATACACGCCCCATTGACGGATGGGCTGGTCTCATGATATAAGGTTCTATATGGTACCCTAGTCTTAGGACTCGAAATGAGGCATCAAGGGGTTTAAGTCCCCTTCTCGTCAGAAAATTCCCCCGATTGATTGATTTTATTCTATCTCGGGGTTTTTTTATTTAAAAACTTTTTACTATCTTTGTAATATTAAAACATTAGAGTATGATAGTAATGACAAAAGAATTTAAACTCGTAAATAAATCTGGTGAATCATTAATCAAAACGAGAATTGAAACTAAAGAATTAGCGATAGAGTTTTTCGCTAAAATCAAAAGATTAAGTAAAATTGATTTATTAAAAATTTATAACGTAAAAGAATGTTAATTTTTCTAGGATATTATTTCTAAAAACTTATCATATTTCCTAGGTAATCCTATATTATCAATTTCGTAATTATTATAAATGTAATTACCTATTATTTCTATTTCTTTTTTGTTAACAACCCTAAATAAAGAACTATTACCTTTTTTATTGGTGATAGTATCTATTCTATATTTTTTAATGCCTAATTTATCACATAATTCTACCATATATGACCAATTTTGTTCGTAACTACTACTAATGGTAAATTGATTTAAATAACCTTTTTTATTATAATAGAAACAACCATCACCGTCTATAATACCTCTATAAAAATAGTGTTTTAAATTTTCAGGTATTTTTGATAATATCTTACTAGGTGATTCAATCGATTTATTATCATAATCATGTTTATTTAGGAATTTAAACAAATCACTACTACCAATGTTTAAAGATTTTTGAGTTCTATGCCCACGATTTCTTATGTATGATTTATATTTACATATTTTTTTAAAACAACCTTCAAAGACATCAGCATCTTCTATAACACATTCTAAAACTACAGTTGATCTATATATAGTACCATCTGCCCATAACAAACCTAATAAGTACACTAAATTAGGATCTTCAATATTTAAAAACATACCCATATCTATGTTTTTATTCTTTTTTAACCCCATAGATTGTATTTTACCACAAACTTTTGTATATTTATACCCTAAATGTTTGGCACAATAAGAAGCTCCTTTGGTGGGATAATTATCTATTAGGAAGTTAGTTTCTTCTTTAGTCCATCTTTTTTTAACATGTATCATACCTATAAATATCAATAAAAATGGGAAAAATCACGAAACCTCTAATCATGCTAGGAGACATACACGGTAATTTTAATTGGTTACAGTGGTACATTAAACAACATAAGTTGGAGAACTGTACAATCTACCAAGTAGGTGACTTCGGTATTGGGTTCACTAATGAATTCAATGACATGAACACCTTGGGTTTATTGAACAGATTCCTCAAGGAACGTAATATCCAACTCTATGCTATTCGTGGTAATCACGATAACCCCAAATTCTTTGATGGACATTTAAAGAACCATTTTGATAATTTACATCTTCTTGCTGACTACGATGTGGTTGAGATTGATGGTAAAAAGGTTCTTGGTGTTGGTGGGGCTGTGAGCGTCGACCGTAGACCTCGTATGAGAGAACAACTTGAGTATGCTAGAAATGGTGTTGAGAGAGAGTTACATTGGCATGACGAAGTTTTTGTTCTAGATGAAGAAAAACTTAAGACTATCGAGGGTATTGATATTGTGGTAACACATACGGCTCCCGATTTCTGTAACCCTGTTAATACACACGGTTTCGGTTGGTTAGTAGACCAATTTGCTAAGGACGACCCAAAACTCTATGAAGATTTAAGAGTTGAAAGAGATTTGGTTACTAAGATGTGGGCAATCCTTAAGGAGAAGAACAAAGTTGACTATTGGTTGTACGGACACTTCCATAACACTTGGAAAACTAACTTTGAGGGTACTAATTACAGATTGTTAGGTATTAATGAGTTTTTCACTTACCTTAACCCTGATGATTATACACCTGAATGGGAGAAGGAATTGGATAAATAAAAAAGGGACTTTAAAGTCCCTTTGATGATTAACCTTTTTTTATTTAATTAGAATCTGTTTCCACAGCCCGAACAGAAGTTATCCGCTGGTTTACCTTTTCTTCCACATTTGGTACAGTACTGACCAACCTTCTTAAGGTCTTTAGCGTCTACATACATTTGTGAAGTAGGTTTGATTTGATATTCAACAACGTTAGTTGTGAAGTAGTGGAACTTTTTACTCACAGTTTGGAAACTTTGAGAAGAGTGAGAACCTTGTTCAACCCTACCAGTTTCTACACTTTTACTTCTAAGTTTTGGTGTTGGAGCTGCTGATGCAGACGCCCCAACAATCCCTCTACTAGCGTTAGCTGAATAACTTGTAGATGTTGTACTTAATGATCCAAAACTTAAAGACGCATCACTTGTTGAAGAATACATTGCGTTGATTGGTGTTCTTAAAGTGTTTGTAATATAAGTAAAGTCACCCAAAGTCCATGTAGGATTTGTGGTTGTTTGCCAAGTTGGACCTGTATAGGTACCACTTGAAAGAACAATTGGGTTACTTGGTGTTAAATCCTCATTGTAGAATTCAACTTTAACTAACCCATTCTTTTCGATTGCTTTCTTAACTTCTTCAGTATTACCGTTTACGTTGTAAGTTTCGAATTTGAACTTATTCGGGTTATCGAGATAACGTTCTAAGTAAACTCTTTCACCTGGACGTAATACGATTCCTGAGTAAGAAATTAAGGTGTTATTAATTGAGATTTTTGCGAGAACTGTTGTTTGTGTTGGATTGTGAAGTTCGATTTCGAATTCAGTACCGTTCTCTAAGTAGACGTGTTTGTCTTGTTTGATTTTTTTTCTGCCTTTGTTGACCGTAATATAGGCCATAGGCTTGTTTGTAATGTTAGCCATTTGTTTTTTAACTTTAATTACTTGTTATTGTGTAACTCATTCTAATAACTTCATTACCTTACTGACCAAATCAGGGATAATTCAACAGAGATTTTCTCTGGTTACCAAAATGATTAGTTAATCATCAATAATAAATATATAGGGTTGTATTTATTTGTGAAGTTTATTATAATTAAAATATGAATTTCGCAGCAATAGTAGCCCACGACAAGAATAGACTAATAGGTGGTGACAACAAACTCTTATGGCATTTACCTGAGGATTTAAAAAACTTTAAAAAAATGACTTTAAATTCTACCGTCATAATGGGTAGAAAAACTTTTGAGTCAATTGGTAAACCATTACCCAAAAGATTAAATGTTATCTTAACTAGGGATAAAACTTTCAAAGCCGATGGTTGTTTAGTTTATCACAGTGTTGAGGATATTATTAAAGACTTTGCAAAAGACCCACATCAAGTATTCATAATAGGTGGTGGTGAAATTTATAACATTTTTTTCCCATTTATCCAAAGAATTTACGTATCTTTGGTTGATGGTGAATACGAGGGTGACACTTACTTCCCTGAATACACCGAAGGTTGGAAGTGTTTTTATAACGAACAACTAGAAGGTTTTAAACTTCAAACTTGGATTAAGAAATGAGATTATTTTTAGACGATTTACGTACAGTTAATATGATTTACCCCAACCCAAATTTAAATGAGTGGGTTGTGGTAAGAGACTTTTATCAATTTGTTAATTATATTAACAAATATGGTTTACCTGATTATATAAGTTTCGACCACGATTTAGGGATGGAACATACTAGATGGTATTTTGAGAACGGTGGTCACGAAAATCCACCTGACCCATCTGTTGCTGAATTTAAAGAAAAAACAGGTTATGATGCAGCTAAATGGTTAGTTGACTATTGTGTAGAGAAAGGTCAACCTCTTCCATTATGGCATGTTCATTCCCACAACCCTATCGGGGCAAATAATATAAGAACCTATTTAAAAAACGCAGAGAAACACCTTGGACTTGGTATTTAAAGAATTGGATATTCTTTGGTACTTTCTACCAAAGATTTTTGTAGCCACAATTTGTGGTTTTATAATCGGTTATGACCGTGAAGTTAGAAATAAAGTTGCTGGTATTAGAACGAATGTTTTAATCACGGTTGGGTGTACAATCCTAACTACCGCTTCACTTTGGATGTCTCAAGACGGTAGTTCTGACCCATCAAGAATTCTAGGCCAAATTGTTACAGGTATAGGTTTCTTAGGTGGTGGTGTTATTATGAAAACCGAGGATAAGATTATTGGTGTTACAACGGCTGCCTTTATTTGGGTTGCGAGTGCTATCGGTATTATGTGTGGGTTAGGGATTTACATCATACCAATTCTTATTACGGTAGGTCTTTTAGTGGTATCTAGTTTCTTTGAAAGAGTAGAAAAAAGAATAAAAAATAAGAGAGAAAGTAAAAATTCTTAACTTTTTATTTTGCTTTAGATTTTTTATACATAGGGTTATTAACACCTTTTTTAGCTTCACTCATTTTTTTTATAGTTTCTTCTGATAATTTTTTACCGTAATTGGGGTTTTTACTTCCACTTAAACTTTTACTTATTTTTTCTTTATGTTCTTTAGAGATTTTTTTACCACTATTCCATGATGGTCGACCTGTATTTTTACCTTTCATTGTTTCACTAATTTTCTTTTTAGTAATTTCATCACGTTTTAAACCTAATTTAGCTTTACTAATTTTATTTTTCGTTTTTTCCGTTCTTTTAGTACCTAAACAACTACCAGCTATAGGGTTACAATTATATCCTTTATTATATGAATTTAAAGTATCAATCCAATATTGTTCCCTCTCAATTAGAACCTCTTTAGAACAATATTCTAAAATTTCAAAAACGAAATTGTTGATTCCGTATTTATTATAGGATCTTTGAAGTTTGACTGAATGGTGTTTATTATTTTTTAATTTAAATTTATGTAAATTCCACCTATTTTTAATATCAATTCCACTACCTACATAATTTTTATTATTTAATTTATTAGTGATTTTATATATTCCAGTTAATTTTTCCATATTTATTTGTGTATTATATAAATATCATGTATCTTTGTACTGTTATGAAAAAGATGAAAGCCATACAAATTAAAGCTGAAGACCTCAGAAGAATTGAAAAGACAGCTCACAGAAAAGCTCTTATTGATGCTGGTGTGTATGGTCGTCCCGGCCATAAAGTACATAAGAGTGTAAAAGATTACACTCGTAAGGTTAAACATAAGAAAAACCTTTTAGGAGATTAATTTTCCTCTAGGTTCTTGATATTTAAATTTAAGTGTAGTAAAATTACACAAAAGAGATTACGGTTGGTGAAGTAATCATTCCGCGGTAGTTCAATTATATAATAACTACGAAATTTTACCACGGTTTTCACCGACCACCATTTACGGGTCATGAGGGGGTTTTGGACGAAAGTCTATTACAACTTTATGACCCCTTTTCTTTTGATGAAATTTCTCGTATTCTTAGTAAAAGAGAATTTAAAGGAGTTGACCATCATGAAGAAAGATAAAACAATTATTGGTTCTGAGGAAGTGATTTCATTTCCTGAGGTAGGTATCGATTCTATTGATGCTCGTATTGATACGGGTGCTACAACATCATCTATTGGTGTTAAGAAGATAGAAGAAAAAGATGGTCACATCTGTTGTACGATGCCTAACCACCAAACTATTTGTTTTAAAGATTACAGTAAGAAAGTAATCAAAAGTTCATTCGGACATACCGAAGAAAGGTATGTTGTCCGTTTGTTAGTTAATGTACATGGACGTAGTGTCCGTACAAATTTTACTTTAGCTAATAGAAGTAAAATGAAATTCCCTGTCCTTATTGGACGTAACCTATTGAGGGGTAAGTTTATTGTAGACGTTAGTCTTTAAATCCTACCACGTTTAATAATCTTTCTAAGTGTAGACCTCTCGTCTTTTGAGGCTAGATATTCATTAAGTTTAGTCTTAATAGTTTTAAACTCCTGATCTGGATTCGTACTGGTTAACCTGATATAAGCCTTGAGTAAACCCAAACCATCAACCATAGAATCTGCTTCATCAAACCAAATCCCAGTTCCTTTTTTGATATCAAAATATAGTGCTAGTTTATTAAACATTTCATCACCAACACCGTGTACAATATCACCGTTTTCAAAGTGAACTGATTTAACTTTTTGTGGTTTTTTGAAAATAAAATAGATTAAAGCCATATTTTTTTTCGTGTACATGTCAAAATATTCTTGTCCTTTATGTTTTGATGTTGTACACCAACGTGTTCCGGCTCCATACATACAAGAAGAAGCGTACGATTGAGGGGCTACAATTTTAATTAAATCATCTTCATAAATGTTAACAGTTTGTTCTCTTCTAACAGTATCCATCTCACTCTTACTCGGGTAGTTATCGACAATGTATTTAATAACACTCCCTAATGTGTATGGGGTGTAGGCATTAATATTTTTAGCCTCCCATATTCCATTCTTCCCGTCATTTGTTCTAACAATAGTTAAATTACTTGGTATATGACCCACCGTATGTGCCAATGCCTCATATACTCTTTCAGGTGTTAATCTATCAACATTTCTATGGAAACCATCTACAACCTTTACAATATATTTAACTCCTGCGCTAAAATCATGTGAATATTTATTGGGTTCGAACGGACTAAGTGTGTCTTGAATTTCACCTGGTGTATCATATCTCCCCCATCTAGTCATAATACCATAAATGTGATGCATCATCCATTCTAGGTATTTGTTATTACCTGATGGGTCTTTAGATGAAATATTGTCAATAAACTCTGGAGGTACTTTTGGATATTTTTCTTAATATCGTCAACTCTACCTTCCGTTAATAAATGATATCTAATGATTTGTTTCACTCTTATAAATATTACTTAAAGGACATATCGTTTTGATTTAGTTTCAATATCTCATTCAATTTTTTGATATCAATAGAGATTACCTCACCATTCACATTAGAACCTATCCAAACGTAAATTAATTTTTTACTCTCAATTGAAAGTATCTTATAATAACTTATTGGGATTTTAATTTTAGATTTGTTTAGATATGTTTTCTTTTTATTATCATAGATAACACCTGTATAGATTGTAGCGTTAGTTTTATACTTACGAATCGAGTCCTCAACATTATTTTCAAGTTGTGCCCATTTACCTCTATTGAATCCAGCTAATTGTGGTGCCTGATTGAAAAAACTAAATGAATGATAATTTAAACTATCATCATATGAAGTAATGTTGGAAGGAGTAAGGTGACCTAAGTCATATCCTGAATGTAAATAAGCCTCTTTATCGTATATACCTTTATATTTTTCACTGTGCCATTTATCACTTCTAACTCCGTCTATTTTTAGGAATTGAGTATATTTTATCTTATGGACCGAAAGAAAAGTGTTGGTATCACTATCTAGGTAAAAAGTTAATTCACCATGTCTAATCACCATTTTAGTGGGTTTAAATGTTAACCCCAAAAGGATGGGCAACATAAGTAGTAAAAACAGTTTTTTCATAGTTTTTTCCTTTTAATTTTTCTTAAAACTTTATGTGATTATAACAAATGTTTCCAAAGTGTACCGTTATTAATCTTAGTAACTAAACTATAACTAATATTAAACATTTTAGCCACCTCTTTTTGGTTATATGTTTTATTTTTGTAATATTCTCTAATGAGTAATACATCAGATTCTTTTAATTTAACCTTTGGGTGATTTTCTCCTTTAGAACTTTCACTTATTTTTTCCAATGATTTTTGGTTGTGTTTTTTACCATACATACCGTTATTAACACCTTTATTTTTTAATGATATAGCGTTTTTAGATTTTTTATTGTGTTTTTTGATACCTAATTGTGAATTACTTATTTTACGTTTATGTTCGTCAGAAAGTTTTTTACCTAGTGTGTAAGAATTATTTTTCATTTTTTCTGATAAAAGTTTTTTATAATCATCGGTGTGTATCGTGACACCTTTTTTACTATCTGATATATTTTGTTTTGTAAAATTATTATGTGATAAAATACCATCACCACCTTCAGTATTATTAACCAAGTTAAACCCCCAAGATTTGAATTGTGAAATCCAATATTTTTCCCAAAATTGCCATTCATTTGATTCTACTGTGTCAATTACCTCAATTTTTGGTTTTAAATTTTCGGTCTGTAAACTTTTAATCCAAGAACATTTGTGTGTTATTTCTTTTTGACATTTTTTTATATGTTGTTTATACCTATTTTCTATGTTTGTAGACTTACCGATATATCTAACTTCGTTATTAATAGGATTAGATAAGGAGTATATATAAGTGGATTCCATATTTATAAATATAGGTTATGGTCTAAATGTTATTTTTTTTATTAAAATTTTTACCCCTCCTAATTGTTTCTTGTAACCTATTTTTTGTGACTTTATAACCTTTATTAATATTTTGTAAAGCAGGTATAAATCTTAAATTTTTTATACCACCAATAATTTCTGGAGGTATTTTATTTTTGAAACCCTCATGTATACTACATATGTGGTCAAGGTGGTAACAACTCTTACCCCTAAAACATCTTCTATCAGAACCTTTTAATATATGTAATGGTTGGGATTCTGTTATAACCCAAACCTTAATATAATAGAGTCTTTTCTCTAAATCTTTAATGACAGTTAACTTACGTTTTTTGATAGCAGGATTTTCCTTCAACAACTTTTTACACTCCGATAGTAAGATTTTATCCTTTTCTGTTAGTAATTTCTTCATATTTCTGTGAACTACCCACCCACGCCAAAGGCGATGGGTTGGGCTTCGGGCTTCATAGAGTGTGCGTTATTACTAACGTCTGATTTCCTCTCCACCTTTGTAATCGACAGTCCCTGCCGATGTATTTTTAAACCTTCTTTTAGAATATTGACACTTGCATTTACATCTCTGTCGTGTACAACACCACAAGAGTTACAAGTCCATTCTCTATCTGAAAGTTTTAATTCTTGATTTATCCAACCACAATCTCCGCAAGTCTTTGATGATGGATAGAAACGATTAACTTTAACCAATTCCTTTCCATACCAATCACACTTATATTGAAGAAGTGTAACAAAATTACCCCAACTTGCATCAGCAATGTGTTTGGATAATTTGTGGTTTTTAATCATACCTTTCACGTTTAAGTCTTCGCATACAATTAGGTCGTTTTCATTAACTAATTGATGCGACACTTTGTGTAAGGTATCTAACCTACAACTTGCAATTTTCTCGTGAATTTTAGCGACTTTGAGCTTTTGTTTTTCAAACCCATTACTACCCTTTTGTTTACGAGATAAGTGCTGTTGTGCTTTCTTTAATTGTTTTGCATATTTCTTTGTATATCTGTTATTTTTAAATTTCTTGTTATCAGACGTAATCACAAAATCTTTTAGCCCCAAGTCTATTCCAACTTGTTTGTTAGTTTTTGGTAAATCCTCAATTCGTTGTTCGGTGAAAATGGAAACATAATATTTTCCAGTAGGTGTTTTGGTAATACACATTTTACCAATTTCACCTTTAACTTCTCTATGCAATTTTACTTTAATTCCACCTTTAAACTTAGGTAGTATTATCTTACCATCTTCAAGTTTTCCGAATTGTGGTACAGTAAAAGTATTCTTATGTTTCCTTGATTTAAACTTTGGGAATTGTGCGTTACCTCTAAAAAAGTTCACATAAGCAGTATCTAAAGAACGTAAAGCAAATTGCAGAGTTTGGCTATTTACCTCTTTTAACCAAATTGTATCTTCTTGCTTTTTTAAATCAGTTAATGTTTTTGCTTGTGCGTAATAGTTATCTGATTTTTTATTCTTCTGATACTGTTCTTTACGTTCATTTAAAAAGTAATTATAGACAAAACGGGAACAACCAAAGTGTTTATTTAGTAACACTTCTTGCTCTTTATCAGGGCAAATCCTAAACCGATATGTTTTATTAATTACTCGCATCTATTATTAAATAGTCTAAACTTTTGTAAAAGTACATAATTTTTACAATATCCGCAAATATTTTGTAAAACATTCCGTATTCGGGTAAAAATGTTTCACAAAATATTCGCTACGTATGTCTAAAAAATCACAGTACACTTCAACAAATCGTTCAAAACATTATTTAAAATGTCATTTAATTCTTGTTACTAAGTATCGTAGAAATATCTTAGTTGGTCAGTTAAATGATGATTTAAAATCCATATTCAGCTCCATAGCAGATAATTCAGATTTTGAAATAGAAGTAATGGAGTCTGATATTAACCACATTCATTTTTTAATTCGTTACATACCTCGTCTTTCAATATCACAATTAGTTCGTAGATTAAAACAAGAATCCACTCGTCAGTTATGGTTACTACATCCTACTACACTTCGTCAATATTATTGGTATCGTAAGTTACTTTGGTCAGATGGTTTCTTTGTTTGTTCTATTGGTGAAGCATCGCCAGAAACTATACGTCAATATATTTTAACCCAAGGCTAATGGTCGCTTACATCCCACCCACATTCTGATGGGTGGGTTTTACGCTCCGTCATATAAAACTACAAAGTGGTTGTAAGTTGGTGTAATGATTTAGTTTAATAATATCATTTTCGGTAATTGCTGACGATATCGGTATAATGTGGTCTATATCCCATCCATATTTTTCAGTACCATTATATTTTCCATAATTATCCCAAGACATCCAAGACTCAAATTTTGATTCGATATGTTTTTTAAAATCTTCATATGAACAACCGATTATCTCGTGTGTTTTATTTTTTTTAATGAAACCACGATTTTTGATAATATTATTGATGAGTATTTTAGTGTTATGTTTTAATTTAAAGAGAGAATCATTTTTTTTACGTTCTTTAATATAGTTACTGATTCTTTTTTGTATTTTTTCTTTATTTTTTTCTCTGTATAATTTTTGTCTCTCTTTTATTTTTTCTTTATTTTTTTCTCTGTATAATTTTTGTCTCTCTTTTATTTTATCTTTGTTTTTTTCATTATATAGTTTCACCTGTTCTTTTATTTTTTCTTTATTCTTCTCATAATAAGTCTGAGTAAGTTCTTTTATTTTTTCTTTATTTTTTTCCCTATATAATTGTATATATTTATCGTTATACTCTTTTATTTTATCCTTGTTTTTTTCATTATATAGTTTCACCTGTTCTTTTATTTTTTCTTTATTTTTTTCTCTATATAATTTTATATATTCTTTACTGTTTGTTCCCATACTTATAAATATCTTCATATTTCATAAAGAACCTTTTTACATTCTTGAAGTTTTTGGTATATTTATATAAAAAATTAATGTTATGAAACCACAAACAAGAGAAGAAAAAGCTAAAGCATTTGATGCTTTATTGTTAGAACACGATAAACTTAGTCGTGAGGTAAGTTTAATTAACTCTAAATTCAATCTTTCAACAGAAGATGAAAGAAAAATTAAAGATTTAAAAAGACAAATGGACGCAATCCAAAGAAAAGCTGCTAATTTAGGTAGTTACTAATTGACTGAATCAAAAACAGTCATTATATTTGTATTGTTCTTTGATTTATGGGGGCGACTTGGAATTGACTGGCTATGTTTGATTCTGTAGAAGCATGTCGAGACTTGTTAGATGGCTCGTAAAAACCAACTACCAATTTTGTAAACGGCGATATTTTCGCAGATGCAACTGTAGGTCACTTCGTGACTGAAGGTGCAGAAGTTGTAGCCTAATTAGATTAGGTTACACAACGGGTCAGGACATACCTAGGAACAGAAGTCCTAAACCTGGTTTATCTCTACCCTAACAGAGATAGTGGAAGATTAGTTCTCAGTAAACCGAACCACTTAAAAATAAGGGAATTGTGAAGTTTGGAAGGTTAGAAAATCTTATCCTAAACATGTAGAAGACATTGTTAAAATAGAACAAGACGCGGGAGTCGGAGCCCGCCGCCTCCACCAACTAAAAGGTAACCTCACACCAACTGATATTAATAAGGATATTGCAACTGAGTTGGTAAGATATTTAAATATGAATTACCTACCTAAAAATTATAAAATTAGGTCTGAATTTTTTGCCAATAAGGAAGATAAACGTATCTTTGTATAAATTAAAACGGAAATAATATGAAAAATTGGTTTTTAAATATCTTCATCGTAGTATCAATGGTTATCGGTTTTACCTCTTGTAAAAAGGAACCATTAGAACCGGCTAACCCACAAACTACTGTAAACAACCCAGCAAACGTTAACCCAATAGGTTATACTTGGGAGTTTATATAGTGGTAGAGTTTATGTGAAGAACCTTGACAACGGTTCTACTTTCTATTACGACCACTTCAATTCTATCAAGAACTCTAGTAACTTAGATATCTTCATTTCATCTGGTCTTCCATTTGATATGATTTCTAAGGGTATGACTACTTGGAAGTTTACAAGTTCTAACCAATTCGTATTAGATGGTAGTTCTACTTATAACTACAATACCAACACCAACGGTATCTTCAATGTTTACGGTATGGAGAATGGTTCTCCTCGTAACATCGAAGTTTTAAACTCCACCAATGATGTAATGAACGTTAAGGTTTACGAAAGTAACGGTAATGACGGTGTTAATAACTTTACTTTCTATACTGTTTTAACTTTTGTAAAGGTTGGTTACACAGGCACTGTTACTGAATACACTGTACCATCAGGATACTCTTACAGTGGTGTAGTTGGTAATCCATCCACAGCAACAACTTTGGTTGGTACTAAGTGGGTTGTTACTAAGTATGTACAAAACTTTGTAACTCAATTACCTAACGATACTTTGGAGTTTATTTCTACAACTCAATATACTATCAACGGTTATACTCCTCGTAACTATTCTTTGAGTATTGTTGGAAACAACAACAAGAGTTTGTCTCTTTACTCTTTCACAACTTTAGGTGGTGATTGGAGTGGACAAGTTCAAGGAACTTTCATCAACGATTGGGTTATTAACAACGCGTTATTCACCAATATGTTTGTCACAACTCCTGACGCTAGAATATGGGTTATAAGAATACTATAAAAAAAGGGGACTTAAGTCCCCTTTTTTATTAATCTTCTTTTCTATATTTTTTACTGACGTAAATTGCTTTCTTTTTAGATTCTCTTTCTCTTACAGATTTCTTCACGAACTCTTTTCTATCTTGGAGTTCACGCATTTGACGAGTTTTAATCACTTTAGATTTATACTCTTTTAGGGCTCTTTCAATCCCACCTTTTCCTTCTTTTACTTTTACTATTAACATATATTATAAATATGTTTAATTCTATTTAAAAATCAACATTTAGATAAAAATAAGTGTGGACTATTCTATTGATTGGGTGTACGTTATATTTATTACTATATATCTTAACCATGTTAGGTATTACCTCAAATAAACTAATGTTTTCTGACTCCGTCGGAAGATTGAATAAAACCCAAAAAATTTTATTGAAAAATGGATATCGTAAGAATAACCCTTATAGGGTATGGCTACGATGTGGCGAGGGGCATTGTCGCAAAGAAAGACTACAACAGAATTAAGAATTCTACTTCCCTTGATAATATATGGATTAAAGGATTAAAAAAGAAACTAGGAAAACAGTGGAATGAATTTAGAGAAGATTTCCACGAATATGGGATAACAAAGGGTGATATTATTATCACAGTAAATGATGAAGAAATATTAAACTTACCAATAAATGTTCTTGACAGTTATAGTTTTAGTGATGTAGATTTAGTGGACTTAGAAGGTTATATGTACCCAATAACTGATGATGTTGTTGTTACAATCATTCAGGAGTTACAAGGTACTTTTATGGATGTGGTTTTCATCACCGAAGAAGAATTTAATTTAAGGAAGTTTAAATTCATTGAAAAAGAAATTCAAAACGAAAAAGAAGAAGCGATGATTAGTTCTTTAATCAGTGAGGTTTACTATGATGGAGAAATGATTAATTTTACAGGAGATAACACAGACCTAAGAATGTCAAACATTTATTTTGACACGGGTGATAAAAAGTTTCAGAAAAATGAAAAAAATAATAATAGAAGGATTTAAATTAAACCAACAGGTTTTAATTACCACATACAATCCACCTTTAAAAGGTAAAGTGGTAGACATGTACGAAATCGACTCTATGATGGTAGCTGACGATGATTTAAGACGTAAATACCCTAAAGTGGTACCAATTTTTGAAGTCGTCTTGGAAGATGGTAAGTTACGTTCTTTCGTAAAAGATGTTGTAAAAAAAGCCTAAGTATTACTTAGGCTTTTTCTTTTCATAGGATTTACCTTTAAACAATACAGGTTTTAACCTCTCATATAACTCTATATACTGTTGTAATATGTAGGTATTTTGTGGATCACGTTGTAAATCTTTAATATCTTTAGATAAAGTTTCTCTAATATTCTTTATTGTAAATTCTTCCTTATGGAAATCAGCATAGGTCCCAGTATCATCATTTAATTCATAAATTGTCATATTTTTCCTTATCACCTGTGCAATATGGAATCTTGTACCTTCGAATATATATGCAATTAATTTATATAAACTTTTACCTTTTGGTTTTTTAGGTATTTCAATATCCTGATAAGGCTTAATAATTTCTTCTGCCCAACCAAAATCTTCTTCAGATTCTTTTATTCTTTTCTTTAAAACATTTTTAAGTAAG
>Ga0209605_1001238_pt1 | contig 29390 bp, 21 predicted proteins | sample AD_UKC035_MetaG_FD_184408 | JGI IMG/M metagenome (GOLD analysis project Ga0209605, IMG submission 184408) | Active sludge microbial communities of municipal wastewater-treating anaerobic digesters from USA - AD_UKC035_MetaG (SPAdes) (version 2) | ecosystem: Engineered > Bioreactor > Anaerobic >...
AAGGAAACCATGCTCAACTTAAGCGCGTTCAACCACAACCATCACGCCTCCAGGGTGAAAATGGTGGCAAAATTTATTCGACGTGGAATCCGGGTAAAAAGAAACAAATGAAGAGTAGTGTTTACTGGCTTAGCAAATCAGTTGAATCAGTCGTGGTTTTGCGCCTCGTATCACCTCACTTATTCAGCTCATATCAATAAATCCTCACCACAGGATCATCACAATCTTAACCAGGAGCCTGCAATGAAAAAGAAAACAACCATCCTCATTTCAATAGTCGTCTTGGTGTTGATCATTCTATCGGCTTGCACCAAGACCCCCACGGAGAATCCGGTTGCTGAGACTTCTACTGCTGAAAAACCAACCGAGTTCATCCCCGCTGTAGTGGCCCCCTCACCGACCCCCGAGCCCACCGAGGAACCAATCCTGCCTTGCAACATCACCTTCGACAGTGATCGAGACGGTAATCGCGAGATTTACAGCATGGACCCCGAAGGCGCTAACCAGGTGAACCTCACCAATCACCCCGCGGATGATTACGACCCGGTTTGGTCGCCAGATGGCGCGCAGATCGCCTTTGTATCCAACCGAGAATCAGAGGAAGGGAGCGGCGTCAACATCTATAAAATGAATGCCGACGGTAGTGAGGTCACCCTGGTCTCAAGCAACGGAGACGGTCAATTCCCTGATTGGTCTCCTCTTGGTGACAAGATCGCATACAACAGCGGGGATGATCTTTATCTCGCCAATTTAACGGATGGCAGCGTGGTCAACGTCACCAATAGCCCCGAGAGAGACTCCCAACCAAAATTCTCTCCCGATGGGCAGCGCATCGCCTGGTTGATCGGTGAGGACTCAAACCAACAAATTTTCGTGATGAACCTCGACGGGAGCAACCCGCGGCAAATCACCAACGGTGGCCACGCGGTTGGAGCTGATTGGACCATTGATGGCAGGATCTTTACTGTTTGGGAAAACCAGCCGGAGGGCATTTGCTTTAACTGCGTGGTCACCGCGGACGGCAGCGAGGTGATTGAAGCCGGCGGGAAGGGCACCATTCAAGAATTCCTGCCCTTTTGGACGTCCGCGGGTGAGCGTGTGGAAATGGCATCCCTGGATATTTCAGGTTCAGGGCATGATGATATTGCCCTGATTGGTGAGATTTTCCCCGATTACTTTAAGTTTCTCACCAACGACGCCGGCAATAACCGCGATCCAGACACACCTGCCCGCTGCGGTCCTTATTATGGTGCCAATCCCGCCGCGTCTGAAGCTAACTCACCCTCGAGCAATGAACTAATTGAGTCGACTGAAAAAATGGTCATTGGCTACACCGGATCAATTGATCCCATGATGCAAGATGATTTTAATAAGGCTTGCTCGGAGCTTGACGTGGAATGCGTCCACGCGGAGAGTGTTGCCGACCTGGCCGCTCAAGGTGTAGATGCGATCATCAATGCCTCCAATCGCTGGGACATTAACGGCTCTGCTCCACAGGTGCACGACGCGGTCAGCAGCGGCATCCCCGTCTTTGTGCTCAACGCTGAAAACTCTGAGCAGGGTGTCTACAACCTGTCTGCTGAAAATGGGATAATCACCACCATCCTGGCTTGGATGTTCAAGAGCAATAACGATCAGGGAAAATTCCTCTTCTACAACTTCGGAAATAATGATTACATTCAAAGTATCGTGGATTCAATTGTTAAGGGCTATCCTGAAATTAGCGTCGAGAAAATCGAGGCCAGTTACGACCAAAACCCCTTCATTAATGGAGAAATCCAATCCAAGATTGCCGCCAACCCCGATCTGCGCGGTATTTGGTCGAGTGAACCGTCCAATGATCTCTTCTGGGCAGTGGTCGACACCGCCAACGCTCACAAACCTCTCATCGAATGCCCGGCACGCGAAGACATGCTCATTGCCTGGAAGAACGAGTTGGATTCAGGTTCAGATTTTCAGTGTTTTGCCTTCATCCGACCAGGTGGTACTGCGTATGAAGGCGTGTATGCCGCTTACTACTTGCTGAGCGGTTACGAGTTCAATCCCGAAAATCTCACCGGTGAGAGTCACAACACCTTACGTTACTCGATTCCTGAAATTACCAATGAAACCCTGCCTGAATGGCTCGGTAAACTGGATGGCTTTATCGTAGGCAGCGACTCCCAATTAAAACTACCTGCCATGGAGCCCAACCAGATTCTCGAAACCTGGTTCATGCAATAATCCACCTCACTTCAACCAACATCCGAAACAGTTAAAACCGTTTCGGATGTTTTTTGTTATTTCCACACTGATTACTCTATATCTTTAGTAGCCCTCTGAACGCGCGTGCGCCGTAATAAGACTCCGCGCCGTTGTGATAGATAAAAACGTGGTCGTAACGCCGGTCGCCAAAGATCGCTCCTCCCGAAGAGTGCCTTTACCACCGCGATGATTCCCAAAACGATAACGATCAAGGATGCGATGAAACAGCCATTATTGTTTCCCCTCGGGTATTTGTGCTTGCACCAGGATTGTTTAAGAAACGGATTCATCTGTTACCCTCCTGCTTCATAATACTGAATCCCTATATAATATTCTCATTGATTATGATACCTAATTTGGATTTGGAAAAGGGGTTATAGTCTTTCCCATCTTTTATGCAACAAATAAACTGCTCTTATTATGGAAGCGGATTACCAACATCACCAACCTTGTCTCATTACCTATTGGAACTTGTACCCGTAAATACGCCTCATGTTCTGTCTTTCTGTTCTAATGCCCAGGAAACATCATCTATCTGGTACCTTTCTGCCAAAGAATGATCTGATGTTTGTTTCGGAATCAGGCGAATGGTTCCGTCTGTGTTAACGATAGCTTCGAGTAAATCACCCTCTTTAATTTTCGCTTCACGGCGTGTTGAAGCGGGTAAGGTAATTTGTCCGTTACTGCGGACTTGCAGATATTCAGGCACGATAAGGCCTCTTTCTGATACTCTGATTATTTGAATCCTTATATATTCTACAATATATGGAGTAGCATTCATCCAGTGAAAAAACCTTCACTAAAACAATTTGCTCTTTACTTACTAATCTTGAATTTGGTAGTTATCTGAAAGTAATTTTCAAGAATTCAAGACTGATCGATGGGGATATTAATCTGGAATGCGATCCAAATTCTTCCAGCTTATTAAAGTGCCGGCACTGGTTTGCATGGATTGATCCCCACCGAAGACCACATATTCTTGACTCTCAGGTAAAGCTGCCAGGGATCGCCAGTATTTAAGATTCTCAAAATAACTGGTGGACATTGTTTTTCCGGATTTAATCTCAACCGCCGTAACCTTTTCACCATTTACCAATAAGCAATCTATTTCTTTGCCGTGGTTATCCTGCCAATAATATGGCTGACGGTTCTCACCCCGGTTGAAACTACGCTTGATGAACTCATTGAGAATCAAATTTTCAAATAGGGAGCCTTTCATGTAATGCAAATTGACTTGTTCTTGCTCGCGTATACCAAGAAGTGAACAGGCAACCCCGGTATCATAAAAATAGAGCTTGGGTGATTTTATCAACCGTTTATTGAAATTTCGGTGGTATGGTTGTAGACGATATAGTATGTAAGAACTTTCCAAAATCGAAAGCCACGATTTGGCAGTGTTGGGGCTGATACCGGCATCATTAGCCAGGCTGGCATTATTCAGTGGTTGCCCGATACGGCCGGCGCACAATTGCGTGAACTGGATGAAGGCATTAATATCCCCGATATTTTTGATCATGCGCACATCCCGATCCACGTAGGTCTGAATGTAGGATGGATAAAAATCAGTTGGTGGAATGGCTCGGTCGTAAATCCGTGGGTATTGACCTTTGAAAATCAGGTTTTCGTAAGAATCTGCCAATGGTTCAAGTTCTTGTAAAGAGAATGGTAGTAAATGCAAGACTGCGGTGCGACCAGCCAGGGTTTGGCTGATTTTTTCCATTAACAGGAAGTTTGAAGAACCGGTCAGAATAAATTGAATCTGGTGGTTTTCATCCACAATCCGCTGGATATATGAGAATAATTCAGGGGTATTTTGGATTTCATCCAGGATCACGCCATTGGGGTAATTGGAAAGGAAACCACGCGGGTCGGTCAGTGCAATCTGCCTGATATCAGGCTCCTCAAGGGAGACATAGGGCAAGTCAGGAAAAGTGGCTCTGACAAGGGTAGTCTTGCCAGACTGACGGGGACCGGTGAGCGTGATCACCTGGAACTTCTGCGCCAGAGAAGTTACTTTGGATGCTAATGTTCTTTCTATCATTAATAACGCTCCGATTGAATATGGGTCAGTCGATCAGATAATTTATATCTCCATTATAACAACATCGTACAATAATGCAATTGAAATGCATAATTGTACAAATCAGTCGTCCCTCCTGGAATGATTTGCGGGTAACACTTGAAAAAGTAATACAATTGTATTACAATATATTAAACCAAGGAGCTAAAAACCATGCCCATAAAAAACTCATCCACAAAAGCAGTTCGTTCGTTTCGACTAAGTATCGAATGTGTCCGTCAATTGAAAGATCTCTCCAGCAATATGGGACGCAGTGAAGGGGACGTGGTCGAGGTTTCAATCGACCGAATGTATCGAGAGGAAATGAGGTTTGGAACCTTGATGATCGGAGAAGGTCAGAAACCTGAAGATAACTACAAGGTTGGAAAGCAATAGGGGTAAAGATGATTGCGGGATTTATTCACTTTATTTGGAAAGTGATTTGGAATTCAACTGTGATCATTGTCTGTGCCGGCCTGGTCTTTATCGATTTTAAGGCGAACCAACCCATGTCAGTTGCAGGTGCTCCTGAGGGGATGACCTATTTTGAATTCATGAGAGACCGGATCGATGCCGCTAAAACGGTTGAACCGGCAAGATGTGGCTGGGGAATGATGCTTTCACTGGCAACACTAGGTCCGACCTACAGCGTGGTGTATACATTAGTGGCAATTAACCCAGATAGTACCTTGGCCAAAATGACCGCTTCCGACCCGGATATTCCGAAGGGAGTAGAAGGTGCCAGGTGGTACGAAGTTCCTGGGATCTGGTGGGGAATAGTGGAGCGATTATCCTGGACCATGTTGGGTAAGCCGGCCAGCACAGGATGTCAGTTTAGGGCTGTGAGGTAAGATAATATGTCAACTGGTGAACACCGCGAGTGGGAAATTTCGACGATTTGAAAAGGCGAGGTTATGAGGAATATTCTTTAATTGGCGAAAAATGCCTTTAGATTCAGGCAACTTTGTGTACAATTAGGTGAGTGGAAATGAGTGTGTTCTGAACCCTTAATATGTAGAAATATCCCACAATCCACCCTAATCAAACCAAAATCGTTTCAATCGCCATAGAAAAGGGGCTAGCCAATGAGTTTTAATGAAAATACAAGGGTAAAAATCCCGGCAATCTTACACCTTTGTAGATTGGGTTACAGTTATTTATCGCTTTCAAACGCAACCTATGATGAAAGCACCAATATTTTTACAGAAATTTTTAAACAAAGTATTTCTCGAATTAATCCCGATCTGGATGAAGACGGTATAAAACGGGTTTTAGAGAGTGTCATTTTGGCCCTTGATAATGAAGATTTGGGGCAAGTTTTTTTTGAAAAGCTGATCGCTACTTCGGGTCCAAAATTGATAGATTTCAAGAATTTCGATAATAATTCATTCCATGTGGTTACAGAATTACCATGTAAAAATGGCGACGATGAGTTTCGGCCAGATATAACCCTACTGATAAACGGAATGCCTCTTGCGTTTATTGAAGTAAAAAAACCGAATAACCGTGATGGTGTGCTCGCAGAGAGAGAGCGCATAAATATTCGTTTTAAAAATAAGAAATTCCGTAAGTTCATCAATATTTTTCAGATTCTTGTCTTTTCAAATAATATGGAATATGACTCTGAAGGAGTTGAACCCATTCAAGGAGCTTTCTATTCCTCGACTTCTTACGAAAAAGCAAATTTCAACTATTTTCGAGAAGAAGAGATCTTTAACCTGACTGAAATTTTAAAACCAGAAAATGATGGTGTAGAAAATTTTGTTCTTAAAGACAACAACCTTACTGCTATCAAATACTCACCTGAATTCCTTACCAATAAAGATCCAAATACACCAACGAATCGTATCCTGACCTCTTTGTTTTGTAGACAACGTTTGGCTATGTTGATCAAGTACGGCTTTGCCTATGTTAACGGGGAAAATGGGCTTGAAAAACATATTATGCGTTATCCTCAATTGTTTGCCACTAAAGCTATTGAACGGACATTGGACAAAGGCATCAGAAAAGGCATTATCTGGCACACTCAAGGAAGCGGAAAAACTGCACTTGCATTTTACAATGTGCATTATCTGACGGATTATTTTCAGCAAAGAAATATTGTTCCAAAGTTTTATTTCATTGTTGATCGCATCGATCTTATGATTCAGGCGAAACGCGAGTTCACCGGGCGTGGATTGACCGTTAACACTGTGAATTCAAGAGAAGAATTGGTCAATAATTTTAGAATGCAACAGGCAATTAACAACTTAAGCGGTAAAAGAGAAATAACAGTCGTCAATATTCAGAAATTTAAAGACGACACCGACATATTAAAAACTTCTGATTATGACATTATTTCTCAACGAGTTTATTTTCTCGATGAGGTACATCGTAGCTATAACCCAACTGGTAGTTTCTTGGCGAACCTGTTTAATTCAGATAGGAATGCTATCCTGATAGGCTTAACGGGAACCCCTCTAATTGGAAATGACAGACGTTCGCGTGATACCTTCGGCGATTATATTCACAAGTATTACTATAACGGTTCAATTGCTGATGGTTACACCTTACGATTGATTCGAGAAGGTATTGAAACCAAGTATAAGCTTTTATTGGAACAGGCATTAAAAGAGATTGAAATATTAAAAGGTGATGCAGATAAGCGCGTTGTTTACGCTCACGATAAATTTGTTGAACCTATGCTTGATTACATTGTTGAGGATTTTGTTAATAGTCGTAATCGTTTTTGTGACCACACGATTGGTGGCATGGTAGTTTGCGATAGCGCAGAACAAGCAAGAACGATGCACAAAATATTCATAAACAAGTATAACCCTGCGCAAAAAGTCGTTGAACCAGTACCCTCTTATCATGCTATTAAAGAAGCCTCTCCTATTTATGGGGATTATGTAGTCAGACATGAGAAAAAAATAAACGAATCGATTATCCTGTTCGATGTTGGCTCAACCGATGACCGGAAAAGGGAAATTGAGGACTTCAAGGCAGGAAAAATTGATCTTCTCTTTGTTTACAACATGCTCTTGACTGGCTTTGATGCTCACAGACTAAAAAAACTTTATATGGGTCGAATTGTAAAAGATCACAATTTACTGCAAACACTAACTCGCGTAAACCGCCCCTATAAGAATTTTAAATATGGTTATGTCGTGGATTTTGCTGATATTCGAAAAGAGTTCGACACAACTAACAAAGCGTATTTCGAAGAGTTACAGGTGGAACTGGGAGATGAGATACAGACTTATTCCAACCTTTTCATGTCAAAGGAAGAAATCGAAGCGGAAATTCGTAACATAAAAGAGAAACTCTTTCGTTATGATCTGACGAATGCCGAAATCTTCTCCCAACAGATTAGTCAGATCGAAGATCGCACCATAGCTCTTGACATCAAGAAAGCCCTAGAAAGCGCTCGCAATATGTACAACCTGATTCGTCTTCAGGGGCATTTCGATCTGCTGGAAAAAATTGATTTTAGAAAATTGAACCAACTTTATAACGAAGCCAGTCGGCATTTGGAATTGTTAAACCTTAAAGAGTCTATCGAGAACAATGTAGATACCACGAATCTCTTGAACGCAGCCCTTGAGAATGTGATTTTCATGTTCCGAAAAGTTTCAGAGGACGAAATGGTTATTGCCGACCGGCTTAAAGACATCTTGCGTAAAACACGCGAAGCACTAGCAGGCAATTTTGATCAAAGCGACGCTCAATTTACTTCATTATATGAAGAATTAAAACGTTTATTTGACAAGAAAAATTTGGATGAAGTAACCCAGGAAGAGATGAAGACCAATATCACATCCCTTGAGCAAATTTATGATAAAGTAAACGAACTCAATCGTCAAAATAATCTATTGAAAGCAAAATACGAAAATGATGCTAAATATGCGCGAGTGCATAAACGAGTGATGGAAAAGGGTAATGTCACGAAACGCGAGAGCGAGATTCATGAAACCTTATTGGATATCAAGACAAGGACGGATGAGAAAGTCTTACTGAATATGAAACTGTTAGAGAACGAAGGTTATTTTTCTCAGCAGTTGATCCAACTTGTGATCGGGGCTTTTGACAAAATCAAAGTGGCGTTGGATCCTGATTCAGCTAAATTCATCAACAGCTTGTTAGTTCGAGAATACATCAATGAATATCAAGGAATGGCTTAAATGGTAATGCAAACGCGAGATTTTACCTCCCAAACAAAACAATTAATTGATAATTTAAAGGGGGTTTGTGCCAATTATGGTCTTGGCAACGATGGAAATGAATTTAAGATTATTACACAAACATTTCTCTATAAATTCATGAATGACAAGTTTGGCTATGAGGTCAAACAGATAGATCCAAAACTAGGGAAATCTGATAACTGGGAGCGGGAAGTTGAAGACTATTCGGACAAACAGTATGAAATGCTTTTATTACGGATGAGTCCTGACAGCGCCAGGCTAAAACGAGAACATTATCTCTCTTACTTGCACAACCGGCAGAATCAAGAGGAATTCGCCAAGTTTTTCGATGATACGCTGCGCGATATTGCTATTTTTAATAACGATATTTTTTCAGTAAAGACTGAAACCGGCGCGAAGGTTATTCTCTTTGATGAGTTGAGTAACTACATTACCGACAGTTCCAAAAGAGATAATTTTTGCCGTGCCCTAATCAATCCGCTGGTGAATTTTAGTTTTGAGGGCATCTTCGAACAAAAATTTGACTTTTTCGCTGCCATCTTTGAATACCTGATCAAGGATTACAACAAAGATGGCGGTGGCAAATACGCCGAATATTACACACCGCATGCAGTGGCAAAAATTATGGCATCAATTCTGGTTGACCAACCTGTTAAGAATGTGACCGCCTACGATCCCGCAGCTGGTTCGGGTTCACTGCTGATGAGTCTGGCACATGCCATTGGGGAAGATCGATGCACCCTCTATTCACAGGATATTTCACAAAAATCAAGCGGCATGTTGCGCCTAAACTTGATCCTGAATAACCTTGTCCATTCCATCCAGAATATCATTCAGGGGAACACTTTGGTTGCACCGTATCACAAGGTTGGTGACAAGTTAATGACTTTTGATTATATTGTCTCGAACCCGCCATTTAAACTGGATTTCAGCGATTTTCGTGATGATCTAGATACGAAGCAAAATCACGAGCGCTTTTTTGCCGGAATTCCAAAGGTCCCCAATAAGGACAAAGAGAAGATGGCTATCTATCTTGTTTTTATCCAGCATATCATCTATTCGCTTTCAAAAGAGGGCAAAGCTGCTGTTGTGGTTCCAACAGGGTTTCTGACTGCCAAAAACGGGATCGAAAAGAAAATCCGCGAGAAACTGGTAGATGAAAAAATGCTTCGCGGTGTGGTTTCGATGCCAAGCAATATCTTCGCAACAACTGGTACTAATGTTTCGGTTATTTTTATTGATAAAACCAACACAGATGGCAGTATTGTTTTGATGGATGCTTCCAAACTTGGCATTACGATAAAAGAAGGAAAGAATCAGAAAACCTTGCTTTCTCCTGATGAAGAGGATTTGATTATTACTACTTTTAACCACCGAGAAATAAAAGAAGACTTTACGGTTGTAGTTTCATATTCCCAAATTAAAGAGAAGAACTACTCCTTTAGCGCGGGCCAATATTTTGATGTCAAGATTGTTTACACCGATATTACACCAACGCAATTTACAGCAAAAGTTGATGATTTCAGACACAACTTGGATTTGCTCTTTGCGGAGTCGCAAGATTGGGAAAAGAAAATAATCAAGCAATTGGGCGAATTGAAATATGAATAAAACCGTACCGCTGTCAAGGGCTGCAAAATACTCAATAAAAAAGATTAATGCCAACGATGTGGCTTTAGATAACTTCATCACAACCGATAACATTTTACAGAATAAAGCAGGGGTAACAGTTGCAAACAACTTACCCCCCAGCGAAAATTCTATGCCGTCCTTTGAAAAAGACGATATTTTGGTTGGTAATATCCGTCCTTATCTAAAAAAAATATGGTTTGCTAATCGTAAAGGGGGTTGTTCTGCAGATGTTTTAGTGTTTACTGTAAATAATGGGTATAACCCGAAGTTTGTTTATTATTCATTACTTAGAGACGATTTCTTTATTCATATGATGAAGGGGGCAAAAGGAACGAAGATGCCTAGAGGGGATAGAGGGCAAATTATGGAATTCCTGCTTCCTGATTTTGACCTACCGACCCAACAAAAAATAGCAAACGTTCTCTCTGCAATGGACGCAAAAATCGAACTTAATCAGCGGATCAATAACGAGCTGGAGTTAATGGCAAAGACATTATTTGAATATTGGTTTGTCCAATTTGATTTTCCAAATGAAAAGGGTCAACCTTATAAAACCAGCGGCGGAAAGATGGTCTGGAATGACGTGTTGAAAAGAGAGATCCCACTGGGTTGGAAAGATAAGGGCCTTTCAGAAATTACTGAGATTAGCACAGAATCAATTAATCCAATGAACTTTCCGGACGAAGAATTCAGATATTATAGCATTCCTTCTTTTGATGAAATTGGTACTTATAAAATTGAGAAAGGGGGTGTAATAATGAGCAATAAATTTAGTGTGTTGGTTTCCGATATTCTTGTTTCAAAACTCAATCCTTGGTTTAATCGTGTTGTTTATACAACTGATGAAAGTAATTTAGTTTGTTCAACTGAATTTGTGGTATGGAGAACAAGCGATTTCGCAATAAAAAACTTTTTGTACATGGTTGCCCGGGATTCTTCTTTTAAATCATATTGCATGAAATCAGCAACAGGTACTTCTAACAGCCATAAGAGGGTGAATCCTGATGTAATGATGAAGTATAAAGTTGCATACAATAAAGACCAAATTATGAAGTTTGGTAATTCAATTAATTCAATAATTAGAATGGTAACCAAAAATAAAGTTGAAATAAAGACCCTCATTGAACTGCGTGATTGGCTGCTGCCGTTACTGATGAATGGCCAGGTAAAGGTAAGAAATTAACACATGACTCCGTCTTAAATAAATCACCTATAAATTTACAAAGCTCTTAATACTTTGAAAAAGAATCTTCATTGTCCCCCTAGGATATGCGATATTTAATTTGTACAATGGGTCTATGTGATCGAATAAGAAATAAATCGTCGCCGATATCGCAGGGTATAAAAAACATCGTCGGAGCGACCTTGGAATGGAAAATCCATTGCAGGTCGTTTTAAATTCAGCGACTCCAATATCAATATCATTCCGCATTTGGATTTTTCACCTGTTTGTGCATATCGTTTTTACAGAAAGAAGCAATTGGTTGCAAATACCCAATTTGGCTTGCGACTAAGTTGAAAGCATATCGCCAAAATCTTCAGAATGGATCACTATATGCTCCAGCTGGCACTGCCTGCTGCCCAGTGAATAGATCAAGAGTTACAGAAACTGCATCCAGTTGAAATTGCTGATTCGGTTCAAATTGAAACATTATTGTTTCTTCCCCTTCACAAAACGTTTGGCTTCCTTTTCAAAATCACTCATATAGTTCCGATCCTGTTCGATGCGGAAATGGCCGTATTCTTCTTGAGCCAATCGGGTGGCAACCTCATGTGATACTTTTCCTGGGTTGTGAAGAATATCGTATTCATTGAATTCGAGAAAAGCATCCAGTTTCTGCACCCAATCCTGCATGTGCATTGGGATGGCTCGCTCTGCTTGGTTTTCAGCATAATCGAGAAACATTGTCACAATACGTTCAAGGCTTTTTATTTCTTTTTCGGTCATATAGTTCTTGGCTATGGCCACGTCTGATTTGAGGATCTTGCCATTAGGAGCGTTTTTCCATGTGGTCAATCCCATGTTCGGTTGTGAAGCTTTGGCCCGTTCAGCAATGATCTCGGCTGCAGTCTTGCCTGTGATTGCCCAATGGAGTTTATTCTGTACGGTTTGGAAGAATAGTTTGGTGATTTCAGCGTTGGCAGAATAATCAATGCTGCATTGCTCGTAAATATCGGTGATCTTCAGGTAAAAACGACGTTCGCTTGCCCGTATCTCACGGATGCGTTCAAGCAGCTCTTCGAAGTAATCTGGTCCGAAACGTTTGTTCAACTTGAGTCGCTCATCGTCTAAAACGAAACCCTTGATAATAAATTCCCGAAGGGTTTGAGTAGCCCAGATACGGAACTGGGTTGCCTGCAGGCTATTTACTCGATATCCGACGGCTATGATGGCATCAAGATTAAAGTAGTCGAGCTTGCGGGAGACATTCCGGTTACCTTCTGATTGAACTGTCAAAATTTCTTTGACAGTTGCACCCCTTTTTAGTTCTCCAGATTCGTAGATTTGTTGAAGATGATAGGAAACATCCTGTTTACTTGTGGAAAAAAGGTCAGCCATTCGGTTGATTGTTAACCAAAATGTCTCTTCTTGAAAAACCACTTCAACTTTGGTGACTCCCTCGGGGGTGGTGTAAAAAATTATTTGGCCTTCGCGCGGGGTTGGATTATCTGCCATTTCTCATTTTCCTCTGTGCGATTTCACAAGTACTTTTTTGCTTCTTCATAACAATTATCTTACATGAAAATTGAATAAGTGAGTATGCTTTGAAAATAATTGCCTAAAAATTTACAAAGATAAACTTCCTTTCTAAACAAATCTTCAATGTCCCCCTAGGATCACTTCATTTTCATCTGTACAATAAGACCAAGTAATCGACACAGATTATTCGTCGCTGATATCGTTTGGACTTTCTTATTATCGTTGGAGCGATCTTGCCAGTAATTTTTGGCAGGTCGTTTTGTTTTCCAGAGCAGAGAGGAGGTGGTCAAGGAAATTATCGAAGAAAAGATGAAAAACATACGCCAGCCACGCCAGACCCTTAAGGGATTGGCATGGCTGGCGGGTCTCAATCACCCATACTGAAAGGATTATGAATGGAAGAAGGAACCGCCCAATTTACCAATTTACTCACTGGCGAAGAGATCGCCAAGATTCTACATGTTTCGCGTGCGTACGCTTATCAACTCATGCGCCAGCGGATCATTCCAACAGTCAAGATCGGACGCAGCGTGCGCGTGCGACCGGCAGATCTGGAGGAATTCATCGCCAGGAATTTAGGACAAAACAGCCTAATTGCTGGACACAATAGACAGAACTGATGTTCCAATTTCAAGAAAGGATGCTACAATGATTTGTAACAACCGCACCTTAATAAATGAATATCGAGAAAAACGTGGATTGCTGCCAGATGTTTCGCAACAGGAGGAAACAATGACTCAGCAATCCAGAAAAAGCAAAACCAGGCATCGTGGGCATAACGAGGGCAGCATTCGTCCGACTCCCAATGGAACCTGGCGGGCTTGGGTAACGTTGAAATCCGGGAAGAGGCTCAGTAAGACGCTTCCTACCAAACCTGAAGCTCGTGACTGGTTACAACAGAAGATGATAGAAGCAGAAGAAGCGCTCGATGCGGAGAAGACACTCGGAGAGTACATGCTGGGGTGGTTTGAGAACCATTCCTCGCAGTTAAAAGAATCCACCCGCTGCGATTACAAGATCATCATTCACAAGTACATCCTGCCGGCACTGGGGGAGGTGGTTTTGAATACGCTGCACCGGTCGGTGTTTGACTCATTCTATACGAACCTCAGAAGGATACCGGTCGGTGACACGCAAATCCGTTACATCCACCGCATTCTTCACAAGGCACTGCAGGACGCGGTCGATGACCGGATACTCACCTTCAACCCGTGCGAAGGAGCCAAGGCTCCCAAGAAGCAACGTATTCATCGAGTCTACTGCCCGTTGAATGAAGAGCAAAGCATCTTATTGATGAACCAGGCGAAGGGAACACCTCTGGAAGTGTTAATCCACCTGGCTCTCAAGACAGGTATGCGGCAGGGTGAGTTGTTCGCCCTTAAGTGGGAAGACATTCTCTGGGAGACGCAGCAGATTCACATCCAACGCAATTTGCAGCGCGTACTTCGGGAGGGTAAACAGGTACGCACATTCAGCACTCCTAAAACTGCAACCAGCGACCGCAAGATCATGGTGGGTGTGAAGACCCTCGATGCGCTCAGGGCTCAACAAAAAGAAGTGCAGCTAAAGAAAGCGCTGGCGAAAAACCGCTGGCAGGAAAACGATCTGGTCTTTCCTTCCAGCACTGGCACCCCACTGAATCAAAGCAACGTTCTGAAACAATATGGAGAGATTCAGAAGGCAGCAGGCCTGAAACACATCCGTTTTCATGACCTGCGTCACATCGCCGCTTCAATCATGCTCAACCATGGCATCCAACTTCTGACAGTCTCTTACATCCTTGGGCACTCACAACCTTCAACCACACTGAATATGTATGGTCATCAGTTTAGCGCCATGGAACTGCAAGCGGCCTGTCTGGTGGATGACATCTTTGATCAACCCCAACTTCAACCGCAAACTCAACCCAGTCCGTTGCCTGTGGAGTTTCTCTCAGTCTCGAATCTTAAAAAATGATTTTTCAATCTTAAGAAAAGTTGAGAGAAATATATAAAGTTTTGCACGTTTTTTGCACGTTTTTCTGCCCAAATATAGCGATCGGACGGCATAAACCACCATATATGCCGTCCGACAACCTTACAACCCCTATATATTGGCGCCCCCGGCGCGGCTCGAACGCGCAACCTACTGATTCGAAGTCAGGCACTCTGTCCAATTGAGCTACGGGGGCTTCACCCTCATTATACCTTATTCACTTTGTTCCTCGCCGTTTTTGTTACAATGGGAGAGAGGTGTTTTCATGCCCAGGCTTATCCTTACTGAAAGACTGCCTATCAAGCTCTGGATCGATGTGATTGACGAAGGAGCGTTGGCGCAGGCGCGCAACCTCGCTAATCTGCCGTTTGCCTACAAGTGGATCGCGATCATGCCTGACTGCCACGAAGGTTACGGGATGCCCATCGGCGGCGTGTTGGCTGCGGATGGGATGATTGTGCCCAACGCGGTAGGGGTGGATATCGGCTGCGGGATGCTGGCAGCGCGCACCAGCCTCCATACGCTGGAAAAAGCTGCTCTCCAGCAAATTCGAAACCGCATTAAGCAGGACGTACCGCTGGGGTTTGAGCACCATAAGACCGCGCAACCCTGGACGGGGTTTGATCGCGCGCCGGATATCCCCATCATCCAGCAAGAGCTCGATAGCGCGCGCAGGCAGCTGGGCACACTGGGCAGCGGTAATCATTTCATTGAGATACAGCAGGGCAGCGATGGAAATATTTGGGTGATGATCCATTCCGGCAGTCGTAATTTCGGTCTTAAGACGGCGACCGCCTACCACCACACAGCCCGGGCGTTGTGTACCCGGATGGGTTACAGCCTGCCTGACCGGGATTTGGCATTTTTGCCTTTGGATACGCGCGAAGGGATGGATTATTTTACAGCCATGAACTACTGCTGCGAATTCGCCCGAGCCAACCGCGCACGAATGATGGAACAGGTAATGCAAATCCTCGCTGATGAGACAGCCGCGAACCGGCTGGAAGAAATCAATATCCATCACAATTACGCTGCTCTTGAACGGCACTACGGTCGTGAAGTGATGGTGCACCGCAAAGGGGCAACCAAAGCTTCTCTCAATTTACCGGGGATTATCCCCGGGTCAATGGGTTCCAACAGTTACATTGTCAAAGGACTGGGAAACCCGGAGAGCTTTGAGTCTTGCGCGCACGGTGCCGGCCGGCGTATGGGGCGCAAGCAGGCGCAGCGTTCGCTTGACCTGGCAGAGGAACAAAAGAAAATGGAAGGCGTGGCGCACGACCTGCGAACGCGGAACTCGTTAGATGAAGCCCCAGGGGCTTATAAGGACATCGACGAAGTGATGCGCCTGCAGCAAGACCTGGTAAGCATCACGGTCACGCTCACGCCACTGGGTTCTATAAAAGGGTAAGCGCTGATTTCAATAGGGCGATCATTCCCAGTCAGCCAGCGCTTGTACTAATTTCGGGTTGAACAACCCGTCTCCATAATCACCCAGCATGCTCAGGTCACTGAAGATGAGCACTGTACCGGTCCCCACCTTGAGCTTGGCTATGTGCGCCCGGCTGCGGCTGCCTGCCAGAACCTCGCCTGAAGTGACTGCAAAGGTCACTGCGCTTTGCGGGTTGAGATTGACCATCGATACCTGCTGAAGCCAGCCATCCGCTGTGACGGCTGCCGTGGCTTCATCCACCCCAGCCGTGGTGAAGTTCACTCCCCACTGGTTGGTCAGGACGTTCAGGTCGGACCAATCTTCATTCGGCTCGGCAATCCGGTTGAAGAGCTTCAGGCGGTTCGCGCTGTTGACAACCAGCAACTTACCGCCCTGCTCCACATATTCATTGAGAATCGCTGCTTCGACAGCTGTCCAACCCGTATCATACGCCGCAGGGTACGCATCGGTGAGCGGGTAATCGTAAGCTGGAAGCGCCACCACCAGGTCTGCCCCGCTGATATGCTGTGTGGTCAACGGTTCGCCATAGGGGATGACGGTGATGCCATACCCGGCGCGGATTAAGGACTTGCTGAATCTTGATAACCCGCTGGGCGTCATATGCGGGGCTTCTGTGTGATTGGCAAGAAAAACCGCCTGTTTCTGCGGGTCGTGCTGCACAAAATCGATCTGCGCGTTCCCGCTAAGCGCGGCAGCCAACGCCAACCTGGCCATATCCCGCAGCTCGGCTTCCATATCCCGCGCCAGCTCCACCGTATCGTAAGGGTCGTGCAGATGACCTGAGACCCAAACCCCACCGGGGTAGTTCTCCATTTCCATGGACTGATAAATAAGATTGGTATTGGGAATGTTGAAGGCGCTGAGGCTGCCGTTATCTGAAGCGAATTCGTAAAAAATGGATTTCAGCTCCAATCCAAGCTCTGCGCCTGTTTCATCCATAAAGGTTTTGAAGGGATCGGTGTTCAGGTCGGAGGTGCTGATGTGGCTGTACATGGGCATAATGCTGGCGGGCAGTCCATCGAGCGGGCGCGTCAGGCAATCAATCTGGATGTTCGCCTGCAGTTTGCCAAGCAGGTCAGAATGCGTAGTGGTGAAGGAGGTAGACCCGTACAACCCTGCTTCTTCGCTGCCGAACCAGGCGAAAAACAGGTCGTTCTCAGGTTGGATCTTCAAGTCGTTGAGCACAGTGAGAATTTCAAGCAGAATGACCGAGCCGCTGCCATTGTCCAGGGCGCCGGGGGAATTTGGGCTGTCGATATGGGCTGAAAGCAGGATCGGCTTATCTGCATATTTACCGGGGATGCGCACCACAAGATTACCGGATGGAGCGGGGTTGAGCACATCTGTATCCCAAATGACGCGCGCCTGAGAGATTGCGTTCATTTCATCCCAATCATGGATTCCCAACGGGAAGAGGTTTTCGAACTCAATAAACAGGAGAGGAAGGGCGTCCGGGCCCTCCACGCGCTGCAGCACGCCGCCACCATCCCCGGCGAAGGTTCCGTGTGTTTGCCCACCAGTGTTGGAGAACCTGGTGATCAACACAATGGCAGCGGGGTTCAATCTCAGCAGAGAGAGGGCGTTGCTCAGCGCCTGGGGGTTCTCTGTATCGACCAGCGCGTAATCAACCAGGAAGACCTTGTTTTGATAACTCGTTTTTTCCAGGCTGTTCAGCGTGGCGGCATCTGGAATAAGCAGCGGGAAACCCGTGACTTCAACAGGGTCTTCATAAGGTGGATTAAAAAAGCCATCAGAGTCCATGCGCAAGGCTGCAGCGGGGTTGTCGCGGCTGCCGCGGGTTGCGTCAGCGGGAACCTCATAGGTATGCGCTCCCAAAGTCAAGAAAAGAGAGGATTGATGAACTTCGGTCCCCAGGAAGATGTTGAACCGCTCTCTTTCGGATGACATTCCCAGGCTCGTGAGCCATTCCAATTCCGTAAGCCTGGATTCCAGGTAGTCGAAGGCTTCTTTTTCCCCGGTGGTACCCGCGCCGCGCCAGCCTGAATGCGGCTGGATGCGGGTAAGTTCTGTGAGGCGCGCGAACATGCGTTCAGTAGAAATGGCTGCCAGGGCGTTTTGTTTTGTATAAACTTCCACTAAGGCAGGTCCAATCCCGTCTGGAACGCCAAGCGCAGGTTCTGTCGAGGAAGGGATTGTGGCATCGAGCTGTTGTGGTTGCCCACTGCGGTCCGCGCTTGTTTTGTTGCGGGTGTTGATCATAGAAACCAAGAGCAAGGTTTCGGCAACGGCTGCCATCAGGAAGCCAAGGACCAGGATAATGACCAGTTTTTTGCGTTGCACGCAAACCTCCTTCAAAAAGGCGTGATGAAGACGATGAAGGATGGTGTGAATTACTTCCCTGCCAGGGCTTTGAGAAACCCTGCTACAGTAAAGGTTTGACCGGTCAAGAGGTTTTGAGCCTTAAAAAGCGAAGCACTGGCACGCACCAGGAACACAGCGGTAAGCGCTAGTAATAACAGGGCCAGGCTCGCCTGCCAGAACGGCACCTGCGTGGCGGAAAGCCGGGTCATCATGCTTACAGGAGCAGTGAGCGGGAACATGCTGAGAAATACGGAGAGCGGGCTGTTTGGGGTGTTAATCAGCGCGCTGATGAACACGAGTGGGATGATCATTGGCAGGATGACCACGGTGGTTAATTGTGATCCCTCGCGCAAGTTGGGAACAAGCGCGCCGATACCCGCCATGAGACTGGCAAAAACCGCGTACCCGAAAATGAAAAACAGCACGCCCCAGGCCATTATCGACAATGGCAGCTGAAACGCTGCGCTGAGCGCAAAAGCGCGACCAGAGTAACGCAGCATCAGCAGCCCCGCGCCCAGCCACACCACCGTTTGCAGCAACCCTGTCAACCCCAGGGCGATGATCTTGCCGGTGAGTACCTGGCTGGGGGTGAGTGAGGTCAACAAGATTTCCATTACCCGGTTTTGTTTTTCAGTGCTGATACTGTTTAACAGCAGCGAGGAAGAGGTGAGAATGACGATATAAAAAAGAAAGGTGATGATGTACGGTAAAAAGAATGTGAGCCAGTGGTCACTATCTCGTTGTTCCTGGTTAGAAAGGCTCACTTCGATAGCGTTGATGGGGTCCTGCAGCCTGTAAGCCAGGGCAGGATTACCGCCGCTGAGGTTGAAGGCGATGAGGGACTTAATCGAGGAAGACTGCTGCGTGCTTCCCATCGGGTTAAAATCCGGACGGATATAGAAAACATCACCTTTCTCCAGGTAATCATCGGGAACGATGAAATAAGCGCTGATGAGTCCCGCGTTGAGCGCAGCCCGCGCGTCTTCTTCCGTGTTGTAGCGGATAAGCGCATTGGCAATCTCATCCGGTATCTCTTTCATCAGCCCGCTATTATCCACGAAACCTTCAGCTGAAGACAGCGACGCGGGAACAAACAAATTTTCCAGCATTGCGCTGGTGTCCTGCCCAGATTTCTGCAGACCTGATATCACCAGCAAAATGATAAAACTGGTAAGGGGCAATAAAACCAAAGTGATCAGGAAGGATTTGCGGGTAAGAGCAGTGATGAGTTCGTTCTTTAATATCAGAAGGGTCTTTTTCATGGTTTACTTCCGCTCTTGGAGAAGGCTTCGCGCAGGCGTACGCGTTTTCCATAACGCAGCATTCCCAGGCGGAAGATTCTCCCGGAAAGCCAGAGCGCAAAGGCGGCCAGCAGGCACAGCAGGGTGATAGATAAGATTATTTGCCATTGAGGTACGGTGGTGAACGCCGCGCGGAAAGGCAGCGCGATTGGCGCTGTTACCGGGAAAAGGCTCATTGCAACCGAAAGCGCGCCGTTGGGGTTGAACATAAAAACGTTCGTGAACCATAACGGGATAACGATGGGAATGGTGAACCAACCGGTTATTTGTTGCGCTTCGCGGGGATCCGTCGCTGTCGCGCCTATCGCTCCCATGAATGCTGCAACCATCACGAAAGCCGGTAAAAATGTGGCAGCGATGAGCAGTATGCCTGCAGGATCCACCCGTGGCGTGAATTTTACCGGGAACACAGTGGGCAATAACTTCAGCGCGATAATGGCGAAAATGAACCAGGTGAACAGCTGGGTCAGGCCAACCAGCAGATTGCCCAGCACTTTACCTGCCATAAGTTGACCCGGCGATATGGAGGTCACGATGATCTCCATGGTGCGGTTTTCTTTTTCCGCCACCACTGCCTGCAGCAGGTAATTACCGCTGATGTTGACCGCGATAACAAAGAGAACCCCTGCCAGTATGGGCATGAGGATGGAAACCCAATCATCGGCGGCCATTTCCCGCGCGCCGTCCAGCGAACGGATGATGAGGTTGGGTCCTTCGCGTAAACGTTCAGCGAGTACCGGCGGCTGATCTTTAACCAGGTTATGCACCAGGAAGTCGCCGAAGTCATGCTCAGCGTTAGCCCCGGTTTTCTCGGTGGTGACCATGATTACTTCACCACTGTTAAAGTAATTGTCAGTAAGAAGGAAGTAAGCCTGAATCGAACCATCGCGCAGCGCTTGCTCGGCGCTGGATTCATCTTCAAAGGGAAGCGAATGAACGGGCGGGAATGGTTGCTTTTTCTTCAGCGGCACCTGCTGGACGTTGCCCATGACATGGTTTAGATCAATGAAGCCAACAGGAGCCGGGTTATGTTCCAGCCAGACTGAAACAAAGCCCACCAGAACCATCAGCACCACAAACAACGGCATGCTGAGGATACCGAAAATGAACCCTTTTTTCTTTACATGCGTGGCGTATTCATTGCGAAACACCAGCCAGGTTTTGTTCATTTTCATTCGCTTTCGTGGTTGACCACCTGGATAAATATTTCATCCAGTGACGGCAGAGCAATTTCAAAATGCTCGAGGATGATCCCCTGGTGGATGAGGGTGTTCAATACCTCCTGCGGGGTTTTTCCATTCTCGAGTTTTAACAAAGTGCTGCTGTTGTGCGGGCGGATCTCCTGCACACCGGGGATGGCAGACGGCAGCGAGTTTACCGCGCGAACGAGCACGCCATCAGAAGCGAACCGGCGGCGAATTTCCGTCAACCCGCCATATAAGACAGTTTCTCCCGCATTGATCAGCGCGATTCGGTCCGCCAGTTCTTCCACCTGATGCATCTGGTGGGTGCACATGACGATGGTCGTGCCGCGGTGACGTTCTTCTTTGAGCAGGTCTTTCACCATCTGCGTGTTCACCGGGTCGAGCGCGCTGAAGGGTTCATCGATGATCACTACTTCAGGTTTGTGCACCAGCGTGGTGATCAACTGGGCTTTTTGCTGCATACCCTTGCTGAGCTCTTTAACCTTCTTCTTCCGCGCATCAGCCAGGTCGAACTTTTCCAGATAGTCATTGATGCGCCCCCGGGCCTCGCTTTCTTCGAGCCCTTTCAGAGTGGCGAGATAAACAAGACAGCGTTCCAGTTGAATATCCTGGTAAAGCCCGCGTTCTTCAGGCAGATAACCGATACGATTTTTCTTTTCTTCAGTCATGGCACCGCCCAGTATGCTCACTGTTCCGGAGTCCGCTTTAAAAATATCCAGCATGATACGGATGGAGGTGGTCTTACCTGCGCCGTTTGGTCCGAGCAGACCAAAGATTTCGCCAGGGTTGACTTCGAAGGAGACGTTTTTTACCGCCTGGAGGTTGCCGAAAGTCTTAGAAATGCGGTCAACGATAATGTTGGGCATCATGTTCCTTTCTGTTTATTGTTGTGATTATAACAAAACCGGTCTTCCTTACCATATACGATGGAAGACCGGTGCAGGTTTTTGATTTGTCAAGCTTATTCTTTGGTGTACGGCACTCCATCCGCCGCGGGAACGTGCCCCTTGCCGACAAACCCGGCGAGGACGATCATGGTGATCACATAAGGCGCGGTGGACATCAATGTAGAGGGGATGGCGCTGCCCAGCAAAGACAGCTTTGAGCCCAAAGAATCGGCAAAGCCAAAAAGGATGCCCGCTCCAAGCGCACCGATGGGGGTGTAGTTACCAAAGATCATGGCGGCCAAGCCGATAAAGCCTTTCCCCGCGGTCATGCCTTCCTCGAAACGCCCAACAGACCCCAGGGTGAAAAACGCCCCAGCCATCCCAGCCACCATCCCGCCCAACAATACCGACATGTAGCGGGTTCTGATAACGTTGATGCCCAGTGTATCGGCTGCCTTGGGATGCTCGCCCACACTGCGCACGCGCAACCCCCAGCGAGTGGAGAAGAGCGCCACCTGTAGAATAATAAGCAGTGCGAACATCAGGTAGACAAAAAAGTTCGTGTTAAACAGAATCGGACCAATTAATGGGATTTCCGCCAGACCGGGGATTTCAATTCGGGTGAACATGGCAGGGTTGTTCAGCTCTTGCCTGGTTTGCAGGAACTTTTGAGAAAGAAAAGCGGTCATACCCGCGGAGAACATATTAATCACCGTGCCAGAAATGATCTGGTCAATCTTATACTTGATCGACAGGACCGCGTGCAGGGCTGCCAGTAAAACCGCAGAAAGAACGCCGAAGAATAAACCGAGCCATGCGCTATGCGTGAGGCTGCCCATCAAGGCTCCTACCATGGCAGACATTAGCATCATGCCCTCAATGGCGATGTTGACCACGCCTGAGCGCTCGCATAAGATACCAGAGAAGGAACCCATGGTGATAGGCACAGCCAGCTGTACTGCGCTGGAAAGCATACCAGCGAGGTTTAAGGATTTATCAGCCGCTTGCCAGGTGAGGAAACTGAAAATGAAGAACAAGAACACCAATCCAACCATGAGATTGGTGATTTTCCCGAACCCGCGTATCAACTGAAAAAGTCCGATCACCAGGCTGAGCGCAGCGAGCAGGTACAGCGTAAGTTGGCTGGGAATTACCCAGTTGCCCATCTGACCAGTGGTGATCCCGCCCGGGGTCATGACAAAAGTGGTGATGCTGCCCGCAGAGACGGTTCTGGCAAAGACGGCAAAGATAAACAAGGCAACTAAAACTTCGACAACACCGGTGCTGATCTTACGGGCAGGGGAGATATCAGAAATGCGGACACGTTGGATGGAAGTTGATGTGGCTGCCATTATTTAACTCCTCCCCAACCGCTGAGCATGATGGCAGCGGCCTCCACTTTTGGTTGTTTAAGCCGATAGACTGACCGAATGATCGCAGGAGCGGCGACGAAAATAAGGATGACTGCCTGCAGGATGGTGACGATATCAATGGGAATAGTGGAGACCACCATCATCTTGGTGGCGCCATTCTTAAGCACGCCAAATAAAAGGGCAGCGAAGATGACACCAACCGGGTGACTGTTGCCAAGCAGCGCCAGGGCGATGCTGTCAAAACCATAACCAGCCGAGAGACCGATAGCCATGCTGCGGTTCACCGCCAAAACTTCATTGGCGCCTGCCATACCGGCGAGCGCACCGGAGGCAGCCATACCGATAATGGTGGTGGCGATAATGTTCATCCCCGCGTACTTGGCGGCGCGCGGATTGGTGCCCACCGTGCGCAGGTTCAATCCCAAGGTTGTTTTAAACAACACCCACCAAACCAGCGCGGCGAATGCCAGCGCAATGAAGAACCCCAGGTGGAAACGGATAGGCGTCTTGAAGAACTGGGGAATCTGGGCGGATTTCTCGATTATCGGGCTTACGGGCATACCACCGGTGCCCGGGCGAGACATGGGGCCAGTGAGCAGGAAGGTGGTGAACCGATAGGCGATATAGTTCATCATAATACAGTTGATGACTTCGTGACCGCCGGTGGTGGCTTTGAGCAACCCGGGTACCATCCCCCAGAGAGCGCCGCCCAATGCCCCAGCCAGGAAAGCCAGCGGCATATGGATGTAAGGCGGTAGACCGGTGAGCGAGTAACCCACAAAGGTAGCCGCGGCAGCACCGATGAACAACTGCCCTTCAACGCCAATATTGAACAGGCCGGCTCTGAACCCTAAGGCGCAGGCCAGTCCGGCGAAGATGTAAGGCGTGCTCTGAACCAGGCTTTCAAGAATCGGATTGATGGCGTTTCTGAAATCCAGCGCGTCGCCGTAGAGGAGGGCTTGGACAATCTCCACCGGGTTTCCCAGTGAACCGGTGATGAGCGCGAGGTAAGATTCTCCCACCTCTGCGAACGCGGTACCCAGGCCTTTCCACAAGCTGACTTTGAACGCGTCATAGACATCGAAGCTGGTCGCCATGATGAGAACCGCGCCAATGATCAAACCAGTCAGGATAGCCAGCGCAGGGATCTGCAGTACCTTCCAGATACCGCGCTTCTGGCGCTTTTCTTTTGGTTCTCCACCTGTCAGTTCTTCCAGAATGGTCTTGCCGATATCTTGTTTCTCTAAGTCTTTTTTACCCAAGGATGCACCTCGTTAAAAAGTGGTTTCTACAACCCTCTGCCCCTGCGGTTTTTCAATTTTGTCAGGGACGATACCGGCCATCAACAACCCTAAAGTTTCTTTGGCTACTTCCTCGGCTTCAAGGAGGGCGATAATCTTGCCACGGTACATAACCGCGATGCGGTCTGAAAGTTCAATCACTTCATCGAGTTCAGGTGAAACCAGCAGAACCGCGCAGCCTTCATCTCTTTTCTGTACGATGCGCTTATGGATGTATTCAATGGAACCCACGTCCAGACCACGGGTTGGTTGAGACGCGACCAGCAATTCGATGGGGCGCGATAGCTCACGAGCGATGATCACTTTTTGCTGGTTTCCCCCCGAAAGACTGCCAACAGTAGTTAAAGAGCTGGGGGTGCGGATGTCGAAGTCTTGCACCAGCTTTTCGGAATTTTCAAGAATTTTTTCATATTGCAGCACTACGCCGCGCGAAAAAGGTTCTTTGTAATAGGTGCACAGCACCAGGTTCTCCGCTACAGGGAAAGGCAGCACCAATCCATCAGCCTGGCGGTCTTCAGGCACATGGGCAGAGCCCAGTTCGGTGATTTTTCTCGGAGGTTCATTCAGAATGCTCTGTCCTTTAAACTTAATCTCGCCGGATACTGATTTTCTCAGTCCGGTGATGGCTTCTACAAGCTCGGTCTGACCATTCCCCTGCACCCCGGCGATGCCCAGGATCTGACCGGCGTGAACCTCAAAGGATACTTTATCCACCATCACCTGTTTGAACTGGTCAGTCACCACCAGGTCTTTTATTGAAAGAATCACATCACCGGGTTTTTTGATATCTTTTTCCACCACCAGGTTGACTTCGCGCCCAACCATCATTTCTGCCAGTTTGTTGCGGTTCGCTTGTTTGGGATCCGCCTCTCCTACCACCGCGCCGCGACGGATGACCATGATACGGTCTGCCACATCTAAAACTTCGCGTAATTTATGGGTGATAAAGATGATGGACTTGCCCTGTTTTACTAAGGAACGCATGATGACGAAGAGGTCATCCGCTTCCTGTGGGGTCAGTACAGCGGTGGGCTCGTCAAAGATGAGGATATTGGCTTCGCGGTACAAGAGCTTAATGATTTCTACGCGCTGCTGCACGCCGACAGGCAGGTCTTTGACATAATCATTGGGGTCAACCTCCAGTTTGTATTGACTGGAGATTTCCATAATCTTCGCGGCTGTCTTGGGCCGGTCAAGGAAATCACCGGCTTTCACTGGCTCAGAACCCAACATCACGTTTTCAGTTACAGTAAACACCGGTATGAGCATAAAGTGCTGGTGAACCATACCGATACCAGCATTGATGGCATCAGTTGGTGAATGAATGGTTATCTTTTCGCCATTCACCAAAATCTCGCCTTCATCTGGCTGATACAACCCGTAGAGAATGTTCATCAAGGTGGTTTTACCCGCGCCGTTTTCGCCCAGCAACGCCAATATCTCGCCCTGATTCAAGGTGAGGTCGATGTGGTCATTTGCCAGAACGCCGGGAAACTGTTTTGTAATTCCTTTGAGTTGAAGAATCGGAGCCATGTATGCACCACTTGTTCAGAGGGGATTTTGATTATTGTATCACAGGCGTCTCAAACTCAAAAATTAAAAAAAGCTGGAGCGTAAAACTCCAGCTTTTTCTCACATGTACGCGAATTACTGCTTGAAGGCGGGGTTCATCTGGATTTCGCCGGAGAGAACGCCAGCCTTAAGCCCTTCGAGTTCGGCTTTCAACTCAGCGGAAACCTGACCGTCGAAGTTATGGAACGGTGCGATACCTACACCACCATTGGCCAGATTACCGACAATGGAACCGCCCTTGAAAGTGCCATCTTTGGCGGCTTTGATCGCGTTTAAAGTGGTCACGTCCATAAATTTCATCACAGAGGTAAAGATGATGTCAGCGTATTCTGGTGCGCTCACGAACCAGTCGTAATCAACGCCGATGATATAGGCGTTACCGCGGGCTTTTATCGCTGCAGCGGCGCCCAGGCCAACAGGTCCGGCAACCGGCAAGATAATGTCAGCGCCTTCATCCATCAGAGACACTGCCATATCGCTGCCTTTCTGCTGGTCGCTGAAGTCATTGGTGAAGAGCCCGGTCTGTGCGTCTGCATCCCAGCCGAGGGTTTCTACAGAAGTACCGTGCACTTCATTGTAGTGGCGCACGCCGCGCGCGAAGCCATCCATGAAGATGGTCACGGTTGGAATCTGCATTCCACCGAAGGTGCCGACTTTACCGGTCTTGGTGAAACCAGCCGCGGCGTAACCAGCCAGGAATGCGGCTTCATCAGTCTGGAATGCCTGGGCCAGGACATTGGGGATTACGGGATCATAGCCATAATCAACAATGGAGAACTTCTGATTGGGATTGGCCTCAGCCGCTGCCTTGGTGGCATCGCCCAGTAGGAAACCAACGGTGATGATGATGTCGCATTTCTCAGCGATGAAGGCGTTGATGTTCTTCTCGAAATCAGCGATTTCTTTTGATTCCAAATACTTGGCTTCAATATCCAGCTGTTCTTTGGCATCTACCGCGCCCTTCCATGCGGTCGCGTTGAAGGATTTGTCATCCACGCCACCGGTATCGGTGACTTCGCAGGCTTTAAATTTTGCCGGTCCGGCTGTTTTCGCGCACGCGCTCAACACAAAAACGGCAATTAAAAGCACTGACATGACGAGCATTACTTTTTTAGACATTTTTTCTCCTCCTGCAGGGTTGTTGGATGTGCGGGGGACTGCCCCGTCTATTAATTGAGTATACCGATATTTGCCCTTCAATGCAAGTTATCCCAGCCATGAAAAATCCCAGATGGAGAGACTTTTTCATTCAGGACCGTTTATTCGCTGGCGGATGAGGATGCGCCAATACCCGCGCCCAGCTTCATTTTTTCTTCGTGCGCGCGGTCTTTTACCTTCAGCATGGATAAGAACGCCAGGAACAGAAAGACCGCGCCAAAGATAAAGAGCACTTTGTAGTTGAAGTGAATTTTTTCAACCAGCAGCCCGCCCAGGGTTGGTCCGAGCACAGCCGCGGTTTGTGAGAAGAAATAATAAAGACCGGTATACGCGCCAATGCGTTTTTCATCTCCATGGTCGTACACCAGCGGGAGGCTGTTGACGTTGACCCAGGACCAGAAGAACCCTACCAGCACCAGGATGATAATGAAGGAGATGAGCCCTTTCACCAGGAAGAAACTGATGAGAAAGATGAGCGTGAGCGCGAACACGCCATAGAGGATGGTCTTCTTACGACCCAACCTGCCAGCGAGAATTCCCGAAGGAATGCAAAAAGCCAGGAAAGAAAGATTGGCAATTGAAGCCACGATCGAAGCCTTGCCAGGGGCAATGCCCAGATCGAAGACCGCGAAGGAAGACAACCCCGTTTCAATGGCGTTAAAGCCTGTGAACCAGCAGAAGATGGCCAGTAGAATGAAAAGCGCTGATTTATCCTGGTTGCTGAAGACCGCTTTAAGGTTGGGTACCAATCCCTTCACCGCGCCGCTGCTGTCCTCATCTTCGGTGTGCTTTCCCAGGCGTTCTTTGGGTTCTTTCACCCAGATCAACACCGCGGCCAACGCCACGGTCATGGCGACCGCGCCGGCGACGAAAGGACCCATCCTGCCAAAGGCGTTGAAGATCAGCCCTCCCAGTACGTACGAAAGGACACCGGCAGCGCCGCCCATCAGGTTGATGACGCCGTTCGCCTTGCTGCGCTGCTCTGGCAGGAACAGGTCACCCAGCCATGAAACAACCGGGGAGCGGAAAAGCGCCATACCGACATTGGTGACCATGATGAACACCGCCACCGCCAGCACTGATTGCGCCAAGGGAATTGAAATAAAGCCTACGAGCGCGATGGGCAAACCCAGTAGAATCCACGGTTTTCGCCGACCGAAACGATTCCAGGTGTGATCGCTGCGATTCCCCACCCATGGCTGTACAAAGATGTTGATGATATTGTCCCAGGTCATGATGAACATGGCGAGCGCTGGGCCAATGCCAAAACCGACAAAATTGGGGATGTTGGTTTTAAATCCGGGATTACCCGCCTGGAGGATCAGCGGCACCCATTGATTGAAGATTGGCCATAAAATACTGATGCCAAAAAAACCAAACCCTACCAGAAACGTACGACCCCATGGAAACTTCTTTTTCTCCATCTTTTACTCCTTTGTTTTTGTGGTAGATTGAACCTTGGATTCACCATTTAACAGGTCTGGACGCTGCTTTTGGGTGCGCAACAGGGATTGCTCTCGGCGCCATTTGGCGACCAGGGCATGATTGCCAGAGATGAGCACTTCTGGTACGCGCCAACCGCGGAATTCTTCAGGGCGGGTGTAGTGCGGATACTCCAGGAGACCATTGCCAAAACTATCCTCTTCGGCCCCATCAGGGTCACCCAGCACGCCGGGAATAAAGCGGGATACCGCGTCGATGAGCACCAACGCGGGCAGCTCGCCACCGGTGAGCACATAATCCCCAATCGAGATCTGTTCAGTCACCAGATGCTCAATCACGCGCTCGTCAACCCCTTCGTACCGTCCGCACAATAAACCCAGGCGGGGTTGTTGCGCCAGCTCGCGCGCAATGACGGTAGTGAAAGGTTTTCCCTGCGGAGAGAGGTAGAGCAGCGGGCAGGATGGAGGGGCTCCCAGGACAGACTCGACAGCAGCGAAGATAGGTTCCACTTTCATCACCATACCACCGCCGCCACCATAGGGGGCATCATCGGTCACATGGTGCCGGTCAAAGGTCCAGTC
>Ga0209605_1001245_pt1 | contig 29275 bp, 40 predicted proteins | sample AD_UKC035_MetaG_FD_184408 | JGI IMG/M metagenome (GOLD analysis project Ga0209605, IMG submission 184408) | Active sludge microbial communities of municipal wastewater-treating anaerobic digesters from USA - AD_UKC035_MetaG (SPAdes) (version 2) | ecosystem: Engineered > Bioreactor > Anaerobic >...
GTTATGCGGTCATCTGTCCGCACCTTAACACGGCTTTGCTTGACGGAGCAATACCTGACAGAAAAATACTGAAAGGGGATTTAGTAATCCTTTCTCGGTGCGACATTGTGGTGATGATGAAAGGCTGGGAAAAGTCCCAAGGAGCAAGAGCCGAACACGATTATGCCCAAGAACTCGGAATAACGATTTATTACGAACATGAGGAGGTAAGATGATTTGTCCCAAATGTTTTTCAAGCCTATATCAGACCTCTGACGGAGTGTTTTACTGTCGGAGGTGTAATCTAACAATCAACAAGGAGAAGAAAGATGCCGACTCAAAAAAAGATGGACGAGCAGTTAAGCCAGCTCTCGGCGTCAGAAAAGAGAGCAATCCTAAAGGGGTTAAACGGAAAAGCCGAGGTTAAAACCTTTAAACACCATTTCGGAAACAAATGCGTTAAGTTTGGCTATTGTTCGGACTTACACATTGGCAGTAAATACTTTTCTTATGAGTTATGGAGCAGAATGTGTGCTTATCTCAAAAAGGAAGGTATTGATGTCGTTTATTGTGCTGGTGATTTAACTGAAGGAATGTCTGGAAGAGGCGGACACATCTACGAATTGGCTCATATCGGGGCAACAGCCCAGATTAACGAGGCGGTTCGTCTGATAGGTGAAGCACCATTTCAGATGTATTCCATTCTCGGGAATCATGACCTTTGGTTTAAACAGAAAGCTGACATCGGACTTGATGTCGGCAAGGAAATTGAAGCCAAGTGTTCTAACTTCGTCTGTCTTGGCGACTGGGAAGCAAATGTCGAAATCTTCCCCAGCGTAATAATGAAGCTATTTCATAGCAATGACGGAACTGCCTATGCCGATTCTTACAAACTTCAGAAACTGATTGAGTCTTTTACTGGCGGAGAAAAGCCAAATATCGTTTTGTCGGGACATTACCACAAGGCGTTGGCAATCTTCCGCAGAAATGTATTCGGCTTTGAGTGCGGAACAATCTGCGGTCAAACCTCTTGGATGAGAGCCAAAAAGATTCAAGCCCACATGGGTTTTGGTATCATTGAAGTCTGGAAGAACGGACACGGAATACAACGGTTAAGACACGAGTTTTTTCCGTTTTATGAGGAGGAGTAATGAACTGGTTTGTTTTCTTAGCCGGAATCCTCTACCTGTTCGCAAGCGTAAAGTATGGCTATGACGGAAGCTGGAGAATGTCGATTGCTTTTGTCTGCTACGCCATAGCCAACTTTATGTTTGCGATGATTAAGGAGGGAAAATGAGTCATTCACCGAACTATTTGAAGATTATCGGAGTCCTCAGAAGCCGTAAAACAAGGTGTGTCTGGTTTAAAGACAAGCGGTTTTACGGAATGTTGGATGATGATACGGTTATGATTAACCCGAACGCTGGCGAAATTGTTTCAACTATTTGCCACGAATGTCTGCATAAGATTTATCCCGACTTCCCAGAAGAAGTGATTATGGCTATGGAGTTAGTAGTTATGAAAGATCTGACACTGACGCAAGCGGTAGAAATCCTGCAGATATTTACCAGAAAGGCGAAGTTATATGAAAGAGAACCTTGACCTCTCCCTTAAGTTAGCCACCAAGCTTAAAAAAGTGCTTGAGTATGGCGTAAACAAACAGATTGAGCTGGTAAAACGAGATAGCATCTCGGATGAGCTGGCTGATATATTGCTCTTTAATATTGAAACTTTCCAATCCCTGATAATTATCCTTGAAGATTTACTTGACACCCTAAAGGAACGTTATGAAATCTGGGGAGCTATCGGATTGGAAAAAGAATGTGTGGTTGAAGAAAGAGAGGAGGACGAATGACAACTCAATGTGTTTTTTGCCACCGTATCCAATACGGAACAGTCTGGAGAGAGGGAAAAGCGGAAGGTGTAATAACCTATATCGCTTGCCCTAAGTGTATTGAACAACAACGCAGACAAGGCTTTGAAGCCCAAGGAGGACTAACCGAAGAAGAACAGATTGAAGAAGCCAAAAGAAGTGGCTTTTAGCCACACAACCGCTTTGCCAGTTGAGCGTATCAACTGGTTAACAATACTTATTAATAAATTAACTATATGAATTTAAATAAAATATTATTTAAAAGAAAAAAATCTAATACTTTGGCAGAAAAAGATATAATTGAGTTTTATGGAGAATTTTTAACAACTGGTTTAAATAGTTATGCCACTTATCAAGAAATTAAAGAAGCTATAATAAGAGAAATAGTAAATGGATTGAAAGAAGATATTAATCTCAAAATTGAGGCACTAAAACCGGAAATAGCCGAACAAATTATTAGGGCTAATAAATTAAATATATGACAGATTTTCAGTTTTTCTTATTAGTGATTACTATAATATTTATATTGTATATTTCTTTATTATTTTAATCATAGGGCGATGTTGTCAGATAGCGGTTACTCCCTATCGGAATATCTCGCCATTCACCTTACATTATTTACCCCATAAGTAAATAATAAAATGGCTAACAATCGTAATTAGCCATTTACTCTGATAGCTGACTTAGGTCGGCTATCAACACCTCGGTGCGGTTAAGAGGTTGACTGTGCCGAGATGTTGATAAATAAATGGAAGGATTATGAAATGTAAATGGTGCGAACGACCCTTAGACGAAGACGATATGATTTTTGTAGATAGAAAATATCGTCATTACCCCGAAAGAATCTGGGGTTGGATACATAAAGACTGCCGTAAGGAGCTCACCCTACTGGATAATTTTATGATTTCTAAGAATCCTAAGAGTGAAATTGCCAAAATCATTATTAAAAAGTGGAAAAGAATAAAGAATAATGAAATAAGGCAACGCTGGGGGGACAAGATTGTATGAATAAAGAGGCAAGAGACCGCTTTATCAAACAATATGGCTGGGTAGCTTATGAGTGCTTAAGGGACTGTTATTTTAATGACCTCCCTAATCGGTGGTGTGTGATTGTAATTACTTTTATAACTAAACAGCCAATTAGTAGAAGACTGCCCCAAAGGTGGCAAAGAAAAATATGGAAATAGGTATACCAATTCTTTTTAAGAAAGTCCAGTAAATACGGGCTTTTTTTTATTTTAGGTATACCATTTTAGGTTGACAATTTTAATAACTGTTATTCTCAAAATAGGGTTAATTAGCTTCTCTCTAAGAGAGGGGAAAGGTCGCCTAACCCTTTAACTAAAGCGACCTTTAAGGGCTTATCGGCAAATGTGGGTTCAACTCCCATAAAGTCCTATACAACTCACTTACTCTCGGGATAAGCAACTTGCGAGACTGATACAAGTGGCTTAAAAGGTATAGCGTTATTCTTCCGCCGCAATAATTTATCTTTGCCCCAAAGGTAGATTATTTCGGAAGAAGAATCGGGGCTACGCTTGCTGATAACTAACTTCCCAATTGTTTAATCTGCGGTATTGGACGAGGAGAAGTATTGTAAGTGATACATCTCCTTATCTGATATGGCGTAGATATGCGGTATATAGCCCCATTAACTATGAAATGTCCAAAGTGTAAAAACGAATATAAGTATCTTAAATATGACTTATTTTGCCCTGTATGTTTAAGGGCGATTCCTCAATTACTAAATAAACAATATGAAACCAATCAAAAAACTAAAGGAAGCGGTAAAAAAAGAAGTGAAGTTATCAAATAACGAAGTTGATGTAATCCGTAAGTATATCGTTCTAAAGGAAGGTGTAATCGTAAAGGTATTTGATACCAAGGCCGAAGCTGATTTAGAGGCTAAGGTTTTAGGTTGTGTAGTAGAGGAGAAATAACTATGACATTAGAGGATTATAATAAAATTTGGAAAAACAAAATAGGAAGAGAGCTGTCTTCTGAGGAGTTTAAAAGATTTACCGATAAATATCCCGAAAAGTCTTACAAGCTTCAAGAAAGATTTGCTTTAATTGCAAGATATTATAATGCCACCGGAGAAAGCATAGATAAGTGGGTTTTTTAAATAACATTTTATTATATGCCCTGCGGAAAGAAAAAAGGAAAAAAGAAATAACACTTTATTAAAAGTTTGTCAATATGGAAGAAACTGATAATCAGAACGAAAACAAGCCTTGGCTGTGGAAAAAAGGACAAAGCGGTAATCCCAAAGGAAGACCTAAAGGAAAGACATTAAAAGAATATTGCCGTGATTTTTTATCTTGTATGACTGATGAAGAACGGCAAACCTTTTTAGAAGGACTTCCAAAGGAAACAATTTGGAAAATGGCAGAAGGAAACCCCGCCCAAGATTTAACATCGGGCGGTGAAAAGATTGAAAGCATACCAATTTATGGCGGATTTTCTATTCAAGGATACAACGGCAACGAGAAAGATATTCAACCTAAAAAAGAGGATTAGGGCTGTTGCTGGCGGAACTTCTGCCAGTAAAACAATATCTATTCTGGTTTGGTTAATAGATTATGCCCAAAGCACTAAAAATCAAGTAATTACGGTGGTTGCTGAAAGTGTGCCTCATTTAGAGCTGGGAGCTATTAGGGACTTTAAGAATATAATGACGGCTCATAACTATTGGGATGAGAATTGTTGGATAAGCAAGCCAGCTAAGTATACTTTTCCGACCGGAAGCTTTATTGAATTTATATCCTTTGACAAGTTTGGCAAGGCTCACGGCCCAAGAAGAGATGTTTTATTTTTAAATGAAGCCAATAATCTCCCTTATAACATAGCTGACCAGCTAATTACCAGAACCAAAAAGATAGTCTGGATGGACTGGAATCCGAGTTGTGAGTTTTACTTTTATAGCGAGATGTTGCCGAATAGAGATGATGTGGACTTTATTACCCTAACTTATAAGGATAATGAAGCTTTAGATGAGATTATTATCAAGGAAATAGAAAGCCATAGAAACAATAAAAATTGGTGGTTAGTATATGGACTGGGACAACTGGGAGAAGTTGAAGGAAAGATTTATAAAGATTGGCAGATAATAACCACCAATTTTTATGAAGCCAGATTAGAGAGATATGGACTTGACTTTGGATATAGTAGCGACCCGACTGCGATAATTGCGGTCTATAAATATAATGGAGGATTTATCTTTGATGAAGTTTGTTTTCAAAAAGGATTAAGTAATAAGCAAATAGCGGACATTTTAAATAATCAGCCTCAAGCAATGGTTTTGGCTGATAGTGCCGAACCTAAAAGCATTGATGAAATTAAAAGTTATGGAGTAAATATCTTCCCGGCTTTAAAGGGTCAAGGAAGCGTCAATAAGGGAATCCAATATGTTCAAGACCAGAAATGCTCAATGACTAAGCGAAGCTTAAATCTTATTAAAGAATATAGGAATTACCTATTTAAACAGGATAAGGACGGAAAAATAACTAACGAACCTGATGTCGGATTTGACCATTCTATGGACGCTATCAGATATGCCTTAGACAGTTATAAACCCGTTGTTAATCAGTTTAATAACACCAACAAAACTCAATTTATATGAAAAAGATAAAACAAATGATAACGGCTTATCGCTTAGGTAAATTAGTTTTTGATAATTTTAAGTATTTATCTAATTTTTCATCAGAAAACAAAGAAAAAGGCATATATTTTAAAAAGGATAGCCAATTTACTCCTGAATATGGAGGAACTATACATTCATTAAGTTTTATTAAAGATAAAAAATGGACAGAAATCTCATTCCTTGAAGACTAAAAAATATGAAAAAGAAAATATCGGCTCTGGCTTTGGAGATTATAGATAAGTTTAAAAGCGAAGAGCTGGAGATAACCAAAGGATATAAATTCAACCAATATAAGAATATTCAACGCATAAACCTTTATCTTAATCAGAGGTTTATGGAATGTTCAAATGAAAATGCTATTTTTTGGGACTTAGCGTCTCATCGTATTACTCACTTTGCCAAGAACATTGACTTAGACACTAAGGACTTAATGCCTTATGGGATTGGTGAAACTAACTTTGTTCAGGCTTGGATACTTAGAATTAAGTTAAAACGCTGGTTAAGAGAAGCTGGTATAGCTTCTTTGCTTGATGATTTAACTGATGGCGTGGCTGCCTTTGGTTCTGCAGTCTGGAAGATAGTTGATAACAAAGAGACAACCATTGAAGAAGTTGATTTAAGAAACCTTTATTTTAATCAGACTGCCAAAAGATTAAAAGATGTCCCCGTAGTAGAACTTCATTATCTAACCCCTTATGAGATTAAAAGAAAGTCAGATGTCTGGGATAACACCGATAAATTGCTTGATTTAGACACTCAAGAAGGCGGAGTTTATGAAGTCTGGGAGTTCTGGGGCGAGGTTTTAGAAGACAATGAAGCAAGGTTAGTCCATCAAATCGGATATAACTTTGGCGATAAAGAGATAGTTCTCTTTGATGAAGAATATAACGAAGATGATTATCCTTATCGGGATTTCCATATTGGTAAATACCGAGGACGCTGGCAGAGGGTTGGTATTGTAGAACGGCTTTATAAATTACAGGAAAGAGCCAATACCTTAGTCAATCAGAATGCTCAATCAACCGAAATAGCCTCTTTGCTTTTATTAAGGGCTTCCGATACTGAAATCGGGGCTAATGTCTTAGAGCAGGCGGTTAATGGACAGATTATTAAATCAACCGATTTACAACAGATAGGAATTGATAATAGGGCTTTTGCCACCTTGCTTAATGAATTACAAACGATTGAAGCACAGGCGGATAAACTATGTTTAACTCCGGATATTGTTCAGGGAGAAGCGTTACCAAGTGGCACACCATTTAGAAGCCTTGCTACCTTGGCTAACGCCGCGAAATCAGCTTTTAAATCCATTAGGGACAGAATTGGCAATGAGTTAGAAGAAATCCTAATGGATAATATCTTACCCAGCGTAGTTAAGGGCTGGAATAAAGAAGAATTGTTAGAGATAACCGAAGATGATGGCGATATTGATATTTACGATAAAGCGGTTAAGAGCAAAATGGCTATTGAAGCAATGCTTACGGGAAATCTTGTTGACCAAATAATGTTAGACCAAATAGGCGAAGAGGCTGACAGTCAACTGCCTAAAATCGGCAGAAAGATAGAATTGCCCAAAGGTTTCTTTAACTTTAAATACGGAGTCAAATTCAATATTACCGGAGAGTCTTACGATAAACAACAACAGAATGACGCCATGTTTAATGCCTTACAAATGGTTCAAGCTAATCCGGCAATCAATAATATTCCCTTATTCAAACAATATTGCGAAAATAATGGGATTAGTTGGTGGAAGCTGACACCGAAAGAACAGGCACAAGTAGCACAACAGGCAGGGGCTGGTCAACCTCCCCAACAACCGCAAGGAGATAAATTAATGTCAATGGTAGATAGTCAATAATATGGAAAATCCAATTAAAGAACAAATCAAATCATTACTGAGCAGTGAAATCTGGATAGAAATAGAGAAACTTCTTAAAGAGCCAATGGAAGATTATGTAGATGGCAGATATGAGGATATAGCAATACATATCTTAGCCAAGAAGAAAGCGGAGGCTCACATTAATTTTGTCATTAACAAGCTAAAGACGCTTTACGGAGGAAACGAAACTAAACCAATAACTTATAAGTAGCGAATCTTTTTAAAATCGCATTAAGACCATAACTTTTAATATGGAAAACGAAGAAATCCAAAACCAAGAGGTAGAGGAAACCGAGATTGACAACTCTGAAAATGTCACGGAAGAAAAACCGCAAATTGACGGGGAAGTTGAGCCTCAGCTGACAGTTGACGATTATCGTAAACTGGAAGCAACTAACAAAAAGCTTTATGCCCGCTTAAAAGCGGAAGAAGCAAAAGCCAAAGAGTTAGAACAAAAAATCAACGCTAAACCTTTAATTAACCAAGAACAGGTTAGTAGGGATGAATTAGTCCTGATAGCTAAGGGTGAAGATGAAGAAGTGATTGATAAGGCGAAAGTTTTAGCAAAAGGTTCTGGAATCTCACTCAAAGAAGCTTTAGAAGACCCGATGATTATAGCTTTTAAGGAAAAGAAGGCCGAAGAAGCTAAATCAAAGGCGGCTCAGTTAGGCGGTTCAGGTCGTGCGGTAGCAAAAACCGAACAACTGATTAAGCCGGGAATGAGCCGAGACGAACATAAGGAAGCTTGGAAAAAAGCAACAGGAAATTAAACCCGAACATCGTTCTTTAACACACAACAAATATGGCAGCGGGCTTAGGCTCAGGTAACATGGATACAACGACTCAAGCGTCGTTCATTCCAGCTATCTGGGGTGAAAAACTCAACGATTTTTATCGTCAAGAGTTAAAAGCGGCAGCGTTCTTTGAGGATTTGTCCGATGAGGTTGTAGGTGGTGGCAACATTATCTATATCCCGAACATTTCTCAAATGACCGCAAATACCAAGACTCAAGGTTCAGCCGTAACCCTAAACGACCAGACAAGTGGAAAAGTCACTTTGACTATCAACACTTGGAAGGAAGTTTCTTTCTTGGTTGAAGACATTGTAGATGCTTTCTGGAAGAAATCTTACAGAATGCAAGAGAAGTTCATGAAGAATGCGGGCTACACCGTAGCTAAAGAGTTGGAACAGGCATTGTTAAATCTTTGCCGTGGTTTCTCTCAGACTGTTGGTTCTTCAGCATTGGCTTTGAGAGATTCTAACATCAGAGCCGCTATCGCTTACTTGGATAGTGCCAATGTTCCGGAAAACGACAGAGCGTTCTTCTTGCATCCGAATGTAATCTGGAATCAGATTCAGGGCATCAACAAATTCTCTCTATTAACTAACACTAACGGAGCTGACCCTGTTCTAAAGGGTGAAGTTTATAAATTGTATGGCATTCCTGTCATCAAGACTTCATTGCTGGGAACTTACTTAGGTCATCGTGACGGTATGTTAGCAGGAAGAGATGCTCTTAACTTCGCAACTTCCAACCTTAGTGGTGGAATGAGTGGAGAAGGCGGTGTAGTTAGACTACAAACCCAGTATGTCCAAGAATATCTTGGAACTTTGGTTACAGCAGACATCTTGTTTGGTGTGATTGAAAACCGAGACACCTCTGGCGTCTGGATTAAAGCTAAGAGTTCTTAATCAATTTAGTTTTTAACATAATTGCTTCGGGTAGCCCTCAGACCGGCTTTTACCCGAGGTCTGAAAGGAATTATTATGGCGATTGAAATTAATATTACTAACCGTGAAAGAATCTTTATCAACCCCCTTACAGGGGAAAGAATCCCAAGAATCCAAAAAGGTCTCTATACCGTGGAGCAAATTGGAAAACTTGATGCGAGCGGAGAAACGCCGACAACGAATGGAGAAACTCAAGAAGTGGAAAACATATAGGTAATATGAGAGTTTATTTTTTTGGAAACAGCCCGAATCATTTGGGTTGCTACTATGTTAGGTGCTTTCTGCCGATGATTATTAATGGTTGGAGAGGAAATTATAACGGACTTACTAAGATGAAGAGTGAAAAGCAACAGACTCAAGAAGCGTTAAGCTCGGATATAATTGTCTTTCATAGAGCCAATACCAACTGGCATCATAGAATGGCAATTGCCTTAAAAAAGGCGGGTAAAAAGATTGTCTTTGATAACGATGATACCTTCCAACTGGGAGAAAATTCAGCCTTTAAGACGCTTGATGAAAAGGGGTTTTATGAGAACAAAGACAGGCTTAACAATGTCACCTATAACTTTATTAGAAACTGCGATTTAGTTACCGCCTCAACTCCGATACTGGCTGAAGAATATAAGAAGTTTAATCCTAATACGATTGTCTTGCCTAATTGCGTTAATCCTGATGATTGGCCTAAAAATCCGCTTAAAAACGAAACAGATAAGGTAAGAATAGGTATTGTCGGTTCGGTAGCATATCATCAAGACTTTAAGGAAATTAAAGACTTACTAAGGAAACTTGATGCTGACGAGAGAGTCCAACTAGTGATGTTCGGCTTATGGAAGGGAGTGAAACGAAAAGAAAACCCTTTAGTGGAATCAGTTCATTACAAAGAATATGCTTTTTGGGACAGCCTAAAGAATTTAGAGCATCTGCCTTGGTGCGAGATGAAAGATTATATTGATGTTTTAGAGCAGACCAGATTAGACATAATGCTAATACCGAGAGAGGATAACTACTTTAATCGTTGTAAATCTAATCTTAAATTCTTAGAGGCGGCGATGTTGGAAATACCTGTTGTCGCTCAAGCAATGACTGACGGCCCATATCAAGAATTAGACGGCTCTAACGGGATATTGGCAACTGATGATTGGGAAGAGAAAGTTGAGCTTTTAATCCAAGATAAAGAATTAAGGACGGCAATCGGCAAAAACGCTAAGGATTATGTGCTAAGCAAATACGATATAAATAATAACGCCCATTTGTGGCGAGAAGCATATTCAAAAATATGAGAAAAATAGAAATACAAAACGATAGGATTTTTCAATCTTTATCAAAGAAACAAGAAATCATTGACAGATTAAACGAGCTTGAAAAAGAAGCTGACGAATTAAGAAAAAGAGGCGGTGAAATTGAAGAAGAGGTCAATAAGCATTTAGCTAAGATACAAAGGGAAGATGAATTGATTAGACCGGAAGTTATCAGGGAATTAGAAAGTGTAGAGTTTGGGGAATTTGAAGACTTATCCAAATGCTACTTAGAACAAGAAGGCGAGGATAAGGGCAAGGTATTCTTAAACATTGCTGACCGTTTAGAAGAATTTAAGGTTTATTACAAAGAACAAAAAGCCAATGAACAGAATAACGAAAATAACGGTAGTGATACCAACAACAACGACAGCGGAGACGACACTAAAGAGCTTGCCGAAGGGAGTGAAGACGATAGTAGTGGAGGACAAGCAGAAGAAGGGGGCGAACTGGGCAAGGAATAAGGGATTTGAGCAGGTAGATACTGAATTTGTCTTATTTAGCGATGATGATATTAAATGGCGAGAAAACGCCTTAGAAAGCCTTTTAGAGGCCTTAGAACGCAATCCTGAAGCGTCTTATAGCTACGGAGCTTATGTGATGGACGGAAATGTCTATTGCGACCAAGAGTTTGATGAAGACTTGCTGTTGTTGACGAATTACATCTCAACAATGAGCCTGATAAGAACTAAAGACTTCCCCGGATTTGATGAGAGCTTAGGCAGGTTTCAAGATTGGGATTTATGGCTGACAATGTTAGAAAATGGTAAGAAAGGAGTATTCTGCGGAGAGATAATCTTTGATACTGATGTAAGAGACGGCATAACTCACAACGGCAAAGTAGGCATAGAAGAAGCATTTTTAAAGATAAAAGAAAAACATAAATTATGAGACATCTCGTTATTGGTCTGGGCGAGGTAGGCAAGGCCATACAAAAAGTATTTGATTGCGAAGGAATTGATAAAGGTCAAGAAGCGGAAGGAACTTTTGATGTAATTCATATTTGTATCCCTTATTCTGATGATTTTGTTGATGTAGTTGGCTTGTTTCAAGATACTTATCAACCTAAATACACTATTATTCATAGCACCGTTCCTGTTGGCACAAGTAGAAAATGCGGGGCGATACATTCGCCGATTAGGGGCATACACCCCAACTTATATGAAGGAGTAATGACTTTTGTGAAGTTTCTTGGCGGGGTTGATGCTTCCGGTGTAGCTGATGAGTTTAGAAAACACGGCATTAAGGTTATGTTATGCGATAATCCCGAAACAACAGAACTGGGAAAACTGCTTGATACCGAATTTTACAGGGCTTGCATAGAGTTTACGCTAAGAGCTAAGAAGATTTGCCTTGAAAAAGGAGTTAATTTCAATGAAGCTTATACCTTATTTAACCTGACTTATAATGAAGGATACACTGAACTGGGTCATAAGGAATATGTTAGACCGACACTTAATCCAATAATGAAAGAAATAGGCGGTCATTGCGTTTTACCAAATAAAGAATTGATAAAACTATGAAGGTATTAATCGTAGCCCATGGAGATGACGAAATTTTATGGTTTAACCCCGAAGAGTTTGACAAAATCATCATTGTTTTTGCTGGTAGAGAGGATAGACCTTATTTTAAGGAAGCAAGATTAGACGCAGTTAAAAATCATCCCTTAAATGTGGAATGTTGGGGCTTAGAAGAGAGTGGCTATTGGAAAAATCCTGAAAAATATCCTCAATATGAGCAGAATTATCGTGATATTTGCGAGAAACTTAAAGATTTAGTAGCCGATGAAGTCTGGACGCACAATGCTTATGGAGAATATGGACATAGCGACCACATTTTACTTCATAATTGTTGTATGGAAATACTTGATTGTCCCGTTAATGGCAAAAACCCGAAGATGTATCGGGAGATTAAAAAACTTTATACCGATAGAGACATATGGACTTGGAGCTAATAGCAAAACAAAACTTAACAGACTTTAAACGGATAGCCGATGAAGAAGGAATGAGATTTATGTTAATGGAAGGCAACCTACTGGGAGCTTATAGAGACGGAGGCTTTTGTGAAGGAGATGAGAATGACATTGACCTGGGAATAATGGACGACCAGTTTTATAAGTTTGGGAATGTTGCCACAAGACTTGAAGATGAAGGATTTATTAACAGGAAAATGGTGTTTTGGGGAGGTGTTTGGCACGGCGGTTGTTGGGAAAGAAACGGCAATCACATTGACATAATGAGAATGTTAAATGACGAAAGAAACGGCAAGGTTTATAACATCGGGGATATGGGATATTTAAGATATGATTATAGCCCTGATATTTTTGATGAATATGGCAAGATAACCTTTTTGGGATTGGAGCTTGAAACAGTTGGCAAGATAGAAAAGTTTTTAACTGAAAGATACGGAGACTGGAAAACAAAGGTCGGCAAAGCTGAGTATAGTTATAGAGACCCTAAATATAGCCCTAATGTATATGAAAATATTCGCCAGTAAACACAATAAAAAGCACGCAGACGACTTAGTGATAGCAATCGGTGGCGGTGCGACCATAGATGAAGCTAAAATTTACGCTAAAAAATATGGAAAAAAATGTATTGCTATACCGACAACGGGGTCGGGTGCGAGTGAAACCACCCACGCTGTCGTCTGGGGAAAAACTAAAAAGAATATTTCTACTGACAAGCCGTCAACAGTCATCCCTCCCTTCAAAATTAAGTTGTCTAAAAAAGATAGAAGAAATACGGTGTTTGACATCTTGGGGCACTTAGTTGATTACTTGAATGTTTGTTCGGATAACGAATTAGTAGAGGTTGGAATTTATATGGGCAAGCTGATTGAGCAACACCCGACCAACCTGACTCATCCCGCCTCATATCCCTTAACCTTAAAGGGAGTTCCGCACGGCGAAGCGATTAGAAGAGTAATTAAAGATTGTTTAGATAAATTATGACATTTTGCGAAGCTTTCAATGGTATATCCGCTAAATTAGTGGACAGGTCTGAATACGATGGTGTGTGGGTTTCATCGCTTACACAATCGGCTTCAAAAGGTCTGCCTGATAATGAATTGGTTTCTTTAAAAGAAAGAGCCGATTTAGTCAGGGAAATCGCTAACAACACGACAAAGCCGATTTTGGTTGATATTGATACTGGCGGAAACATTGAACATTTACAATATTATATTAAATGGCTTAAAGAAGCTGGAGCTTGGGGAGTGGTAATGGAAGACAAAAGAGGCACAAAGCAAAACTCTTTACTGGAAAACGGCAAACACGAACTGGAAGATGTTGATGTCTTTTGTAGAAAGATACAGATTGCCGATAGTGAGATTAGAACCTTTGCCCGGTTAGAGAGCTTGATTGCCAAACACTCCGTTTATGAGGCGTTAATCAGGGCTGAAGCTTATCTAAAAGCGGGAGCTGAAGGGATATTGATACACTCTAAGGAAAAAGTGGAAGCCAAAGAGGTTATGGAATTTGCGACAAAGTTTAGGGAGAAGTTTAGTGATACTTTAATTGCTATTCCGACTACCTATACCCTACCCGATAATCATCCCTTTGACATTACCATTAACGCCAATCAGATATTTAGGGCTTCACTTAAAGGAATGATGAATTATCTTGAAGGCAAGGAAGATTTAGCCGATATTAAAACCATATTTGATTTATGCGATATGTAGGCGTTCCGGATAAGTTATTATCCGAATATTTAAAGGACAAGGTTTATCTCACGGCCACAGATGAGGGGGAGGCGGTTGGTTATGGAGCTGGATACTACTTGGCAACAGGTAAAAGAGCAAATGTCTTTATGTCGGCAGACGGCTTCTGTAATGCTTTAAACGCTTTGACTTCTTATGTGATACCTGAAGGAATTGAAATGAATTTGATTATTTCAACAGGACGGCAAGAACCCCAGCATAAAGTGATGTCAGACATCTTAGAGGATTTAATTAAACTTTTACCTTATGACACAGAAAGAATATCTCTTGAAATTATCAGAAAGCGGTAAGACCATTGTCGGCTCGCTGGGCAGTATATCCAATGACCTGCCCGATAGTGCGATTAAGGTTAAGGGTGCTATGGGCTGTGCGATTGCCGTGGGATTAGGACTGGCTTTAAATAGCGATAGAGATGTGGTGGTAGTGATCGGCGAAGGGTCGTTATTGATGAAACTTGGTTCTCTTTCAACAGTTGCCAAATATAGACCAAAAAACTTGGAAATTATTGTCATTAATAACGGAGTTTATCAATCAACTGGCGGACAATTAAATAATTTTAGATATGTGTATGAAAATCGGCTATTTGCCAATGACTGCGGATTTATTTCATATTGGACACCTGAAAGCGATTAGAAAGGCTTATAAGCGGTGTGATTACTTGGTTATTGGGTTGCTTGACTGCCCACAATACAAGAAGACAATCATACCTTATAGGGAACGAAAAGAAATACTTGAGGCCTTACCTGAAGTTTGTGAAGTAAGACGGCAGACAACCTTAAAACCTAACCTAAGGGATTGCCACCTTATCTTCTCAGGGGACGGCTTTGAGTCTGACGAAATTAAATCGGCAGAAAAATATCATTGTAAACCAGTAAATCTTAAATACTACGATGGACAGACTACTACTAAAATCAAGAAAAAAATTAGCCGTTTATACTCTGACAAGAGATAGGCTTGATTATACTAAGCGAATGTTAGAGCAGTTAAAAGATTGCGGAGAAGAATTTGACCACTTCATTATAGATAATGGAAGCACAGACGGAACGGCTGAATGGCTGAAAGACGCCATTAAACTGCCAAGAAACACAGGATTATGGACGGCAATCAACATTTTATTGCTTTACACTAACCATTTCCGTGATTACAGATATGTTTTAAAGCTTGATAATGACTTGGAGTTTCCTGAAGCTGGCTGGTTGACAAGACTGATAGATACTTATGAAGCCAGAGATTATGATGTTTTAACTCCGTTTGTAGAAGGAATTTGTAAAGGCAAAGGTGGCCCTGACAGGATTTTAGACGATAACGGAATAGGAATGACCTTAAGCGTTGGCGGTGCTTGCTTACTAACTGAGGCGGAAAACTATGATGAGCTGTTTCCTAACAGGTATATGGCTCGGGGCTGGGATACTTGGTTTTGTAAGAATAAGAAGTGCGGAGTAGTTGAGGACATTAGGGTTAGACACGATACGGAAAAGCAAGAAGCGGAAAAGCCTGATTATTATCAAAGAAAACAAGAAGAATCTAAAATTGTTTATGGATACGAAGATAGAGATATGTATGTGCAGTTATAGCCGACCCGAAAGGTTGCCTATAATAAGAGAACAACTTGATAAGCAGACAAGAAAAGACTTTAACTTTAATGTCTGGGATAACACTAAGGATAATCAAGGAAGCTCGGCACGATTTAAACTCGCCAAACAAGTCAAAGGAAACCCGATTATCTTTATTGATGACGATGAAAGCTTAGAGCCTGATTTTGTGGAGTATATGATGAGCCAATACGAACCTGACGCCATTAAGGGTTGGTTCACCAGAATATTTAATAACGACAGTTATTGGGATTCAATACCTTACTCACCAGTAGGAACGGAAGTTGATTATGTCGGAACGGGCGGAATGATACTTGACAGAAAGATATTTGATGAAGAGCCGATACTTCAAGACTTGCCACCAGAGTTTGATAAGGTAGAAGATTTATATCTTTCTTGGTTGGCTCGCAAGAAGGGATTAAGACTGATAGCGATAGAGCCACATATTAAAATAGAAGTTGACGGCAAAGACCAGTTTAGCAGATTAGCTTTTTATAAAGAAGAAGCCTTTAATAAATTATTACAAAGCGGATGGAAACTCGTAAAAAAGTCCTGATAGTCATTCCAACAGAAGGACAAATACATCACTCGGTAGTCGGCGTATTATGCCAAATATTGCTTAATAATACTAAATATGAAATAGACACTTGTATTTCTCAGATGAGGGGTATAGGAGAGCATAGAAACATAATGGTAAAACATTTTTTAAGCGGTGATTGGGATTATATGCTCCAAATAGACGCAGATAATCCGCCCCCTAAGAATGTCTTAGATTTAATTGACTTGGATAAAGAAGTTATCGGACTGCCAACACCAATTCAAATGTCGCCGATTAAGGGACTAACAGAGTTGTTTTGGAATGTCTTTAGGGGCGGTTATCCGATTAAAGAAGTGGGGGAGGGATTACAAGAAGCAGAAGCGGTCGGAAGCGGTTGTATTCTTATCAGAAGGGATGTCTTGGAAAAGATTAAACATCCTTTTACTACCATAAGAGATGAAGAAGACTTAAGACTTGTTTCAACTGACTTAGCCTTTTGTCAGCGATGTAGAGAGCAAGGAATTAAAATCTGGACTCACTGGGATTATAAATGCTCTCATTACAAACAAATAGATTTATCAACGCTATTTATCAAATACTAATATGACTTACAACGATACCACTAACAAAAATGGAATCATCCAACAGGTAGAACGCTATATTAATATGGGTGCTACTTGGATTTCCGGAGATACTGACCGCCTAAGAGAATTTACTGCTTACGCCAATAAGATAAGCAGTAAGATTTGGCATTGGATTTTCACCTCGCAAGGAGTCTGGAAATATGACGATTCTAATGAAACGGATTTGCCACAGGCAACAACCAATTTAGTTAGTGCCCAGACAACTTATGCCTTGCCGTCTGACGCCCTAACTGTCCAAAGAGTTGAGTGTAAAAATTCTAATGGTGATTGGTTTAGATTGGTTCAAATCTTTCAAGACCAAATACCCGAAGCGATTGACGAGTTTAATGAAACCGACTGCGAGCCGGTATATTATCGTTTAATCGGTAATACCATAGAGCTTTTTCCTGCTTCAAACTACGCTTCAACTAACGGCTTAAAGGTTTATTTTGACAGAGGGGCTCACGCTTTTGTTTATAACGATACCACCGCCACCCCCGGCTTTGCTTCTCCTTATCACGAAGCGGTATCTGTTGGAACGGCTATTGAATGGCTTAAAATCAAATCTCCAACCAATCCAACACTTCAATTCTTAAGAGAAGAGTGGGCTAAGTTTGAGGAGGATATTAAGAAGTTTTATTCATTAAGAAATAAAGACGCTGTCAGAAGACTTGGCAGGGCTTATCAATCCTATAAATAATATGGCTACCTTTAATAAAATAAATTCTTTTGTTGAGTTACTGGCGGAAAAAGCGTTTAATCTTGGAACTGATACCTTAAAAATTGCCCTAACTAATACGGCACACACTTCAACTTGGACTCAATTATCAGACTTGACTCAAATTAGTTATACCAATCTTGACGGGGCAACTCCTTTAAATTTGACTATATCAAGCTCATCTCAGACTTCTGGGACTTATTCTTTGGTTTTGGCTGATTTGACTTTAACCGCTACGGGAGCTGTTGGGCCGTTTAGGTATGTTTATATTTATTCCGACACTTCAACCGATGATAAACTGATTGGCTATTATGATTATGAAGAATCACTGACAATGGCTTCAGGAGATACCTTTTTAATTAACTTTGGGGCTACCGCCTTAACCTTGGCTTAATATGAATTTAAGGGATGGCTTAATAGCTTATTACAAGTTTGATGAGAATGCTGCCAATACCACCGTTGTTGACAGCACAGGAACTCAGTCAAATGCCACTGCTTCTCAAAATACTTCGGCAATGACGGCAACAGGAAAGATTTTAACTTGTCTTTCTTTTAATGGAACGACTGATTATGTTAATGTGCCACACGCCGCCTCACAACTGACAACTTCAGGGCTTACTATTTCAGCTTGGATTTATGCTGATACTGGCGGAGAATCTAATTTTGGAAGAATAGTTGATAAGAGCTCAGCCTTATCTGGCGTTGGTGGATATTATCTTTGCACCAGAGGTGGAGATTATATGTTTCAGGTAAATGACGGAACTCAAGTTATTTCAGGGACAAGAGAAAATGGTGTTTGGGAATTTGTAGTGGTCACCGTTCAAGCCGACGGAACTGGACAAATTTACATTAATGGAGTTGCTTCAGGAAGTTCGGCTAATGTTGGTGACTTATCAGGAATTACAACCACCACCGATTTAAGAATTGGCAATAGAGCTGGTGCTACTGATAGAAGTTATGACGGATTGATAGATGAGTTGGCTATTTGGAACAGGGCATTAAGCACAACCGAGATAACTCAACTTTATAATAGTGGTTCTGGATTTGGTTATCCCTTCGCTTATTCAATGACGGCTGATTCTGGAAGTTTTGCTTTAACGGGAACTGATGTAACCCTTTATTATGAGAGCTCTTGGGTTTATGACACTAAACCAACATCAAGTTGGACTAACGGAACTAAGCCAACTTCAAGCTGGACTAATGGGACTAAACCAACATCATCTTATACTAACGATTCAAAATAAATATGAAAAAAATAACTAAAGACGGCAAGGATTATATTGTTTTAGAAAAAACAATCGTCAAAGAAGAAGAGATAGCGGTAGAAGAAATCCAATCCAAGATTTCTGACCTACAAGCTAATATCACGGCTTATCAGGCCACTATTGCCGATTGGGAAAAACAAAAAAAAGACTTAGAAGATTACTTAAAATAATATGGAAAAACCGCTAATAACAATAGACAAGTGGTCTGGAATGAGTGATAACGGAGGTATTTATTACTCCGATGGTTTTATGGCTGAAAATATTGGTGGTAATTCTTGTATTTCTGAAGAAATTAGGCCGTTTTCATTGGTTAATTCAGCCACTACAGGATTTTCAGGAATGGCTACTATTAAGAGTATTTGTTCTTACACAGATGAGTATGGTTATAATAATCTTTTATTGTTAAATGACGGAGGAAAGTTTTTTAAATACGAACAGGGCGGAGATTATAACGGACTTTTACATTCAATACCATCAAGCGGTGATACTTCTTATGCTTATCATTCATCGGTTGTAAGGATGAATAGTGGTAATTTTGTCTATTCAACCTGCAATGGAATGGGTATTGGTTATTACGGTCTTGCCGAATCAACCTCAGGAACGACAAAAATAGTTGATACCGCTGGTAGAAATTGGGCAACATTGGGGGTAGTTGTTGGAGAATCAACTCATAATAAAGTAACTAATCTTGATACTGGGGCGGAATACACTGTCACTTCAATAACCACAACAAGCACCACTAATGACACTCTTAATTTTTCGGCATCTGGGGTATTAACTAATGACCATAATGACCCCTTTATAGTATGGATTGATGATAAGCTTGATTTGGGGACATCTTATACTGCCGGAAGTGTCCAGTATAGAAAGATAGAGCAATATGGTGATGATTATTTGATGACCTTTAATAACTATATCGCCCAGTTGGCTTCTGATGAAGCAACCGCCGATGAAGAATACAAACAACTTCCGGTAAATAGCACTGCCCTATATCTTTCGGTTAATGGTTCAAAAATGCTTGTTGCTTCGGAATTGGAGGGCAGAGGTCAACTTCTTTTATGGGACGGATACTCTGATGGCTGGAATAATATCTTAAATATTGACGGTATTGCTTACACCTTAGAACCTTATAAGAATGGTTGGTTGTATATGGTTAATAGCACACTATTCTTTACTGATGGTTGGAGTATTCAAAAAGTTTCTGATTATCCTGATAAAAGCTATGCTTCGTCATCACTTGACTTGACTCCAAGTTTTAACGGAATGGTTGTTTATAATAATCAAATTCTTATTGCTAATTCTGTAAATAATTTTTGTAGAAACTATTTTAGTTTGGTTGTTTTTAATTTTGATTATGGTTGGTTTGGGTTTCCTAATATGTCAGCCGGTTCGTCATCCAGACTGGGATATGGAAATGGAGAAACGGTATTTTCTGAGATAATAAGCTCAAATACCGCTACTTTGGTTGGTTCTTCAGGAAATCTTACTCAATACTCTTCAAACCCAGAATATGCAACTGCTTATTTGAATAGGTCTTTAATTCACCTTATTGCTCTTGATAAGCCAACGCAAATAAAAGAAATATCTTTAAACATATCTCATAATCTTAAGGAGATACTTGATACCAATCACGTTTCTGATGATGTCACTATTACTGTTAATGTTGGTGATGCTCACAAGGGTATATTTTCAAGAGCACAGGTAAAGGCCGGTTCAACCGCATCAACAATAAATATAGCTGGAAATACTTGGAAATATATGGAGGTTGGAAATGAAATACAATTCTTTAGAAATTCCGCATCTGAAACCACCGCTACTGACGGAGAAAGGTCTTATATCACCGCTATTACCAATCAAGGAACTTCAAGCGAAGCTTGGACAATCTCACCAGCTCTTTCTGGTGCTCCCACAGAAAATACCAATATCAAAATAATTAATGTTAGAAAGTCTGATACTAAGACCGTTTCTATTGATGACTTAAACGAACCGGTAAGGTTTAATGTTGACGGGTTTTATTCTAATAAGATTTTTGTAGAAGTGGTTATCACCGGCGGAACTAACGCCTTCCCTATCTCAATATTTGATTTACAAATCTATGGAGCTTAAACAACCTGACAATTTTAAAGCGGTAAATCCGGACGAATTATTTGTCCCTCAGCAGATTGAAGTTGAAACCTTTATTACTAAAATAAGGGATGTAAAAAAAGTCGGAAATGGACATCCGACTTACACCCCGACAGAATTTAAAGAACAGTTTTATTTTGAAGACAATGGTTCGCTTTGGATTAATATCAACAATGTCTGGAAAGAATTTATTCCCGCATAAACAATAATAATATATGGCACTAACTCAAACACAAATTGACCAGCTTAACGCTGCGTATTACAGGTCTGGCGGTCAAACGGCTACCGATAAAGCTAACATTGATTACGCAATGAAGACTTATGGTTGGAAACCGACAGCACAGGCGACTCCAACTGCGACAGCACCTACCACGCCAGTCGCACCTGCCACACCTGCCACAGGTCTAACCGATAAGCAAATACAAGAGCTTAATGTCGCCGCTTCAAGACAATCAAGCGGAACGGCAAGTCAAACAGACTTAAACAATTTGGCTTATGCTCAAAAGACTTATGGCTACCAAGTCCCTAAGCAGGTTAGTGCGTCTTCTTTAGCAACGCCGACTCCGGTAAAGACGGTTACCCCACCCGAGCCGACTGATTTAAATTCCATAGTCAAGGGATTGACCGCTTCCAATGGACTGCAAAGTATTTTAAATATGAAACCTGAAAGCGAACAATATAAGACTGCGGAAGCCAAGCAATCAGGTTTAATGGCAAGATTGGAAGAATATCTTAACAAACCATATTCTCAAGCTGAAAGATATAATGAGCTTACTCAGCAATCAGGACTACCCGAACAGCAAAAACAATTAGGCGACTTAAATGTTCAAATCGCCCAGTTGACCGCCGCCTTTGACCAAAGAATGTTAGACGAAACGGGAAAACCTATTTTAAACGCCATTATTGGCGGTAAAGTTGACCGATTACAACGCCAAAAGGCGGTAGAGTTAGGCGGTCTTTCAGCGGTAGCTCAAGCCCTACAAGGAAATATCTCGGCGGCTAAAAACACTATTAGTGAAACAATCCAAATGGAATTTAGCGATGAAATGAATAGATTGGAGGCTTTACAAATGCAGTTAGAAATGAATAGAGACATAATGACCGCTGAAGAAAAGAAAGTTGCCGACCAACAGAATGTTTTACTTAGTGAAAGAACCAGATTATTACAAGAACAAATGGTTGAAAAAGAGGGTGTAATGAATATTATGCTTGCGGCAGCTCAAAATGGAGCTGATACAGCCACTCTACAAAAAATAATGTCATCAAGTAATACTCAAGATGCAATAATTAGAAGCGGTTCGTATCTATCACAATTAAAAGTCCAGTCTTCCGGTGGTTCTCCAGTTAAGATTGGACAAAATAGTCAAGGCCAAGACATTTTCTATGTTGACGGATATGGAGTGGTTACTGGTGATGAATTGCTTGGAATTAGCGGTGGTGGTCCAGACGATGTTGTAATAGAACAATATGACCCTGAAGCTTATGGTTGGGCAACTGCTATACAAAACGGACAAGCCAAGATTTCTGATATTACTGGTAACCCAGAATTAAAAACAAAAGTTGTAACTACCCTTAATTCTTTACCGCCGTCACAAAAGGCGATTGCTGAGGCTGAAAAAATGGTTGGAACATTAGAGGGTCTATTAAATCATTCTGGATTAAACTCTGCTGTTGGTCCAAATGCCTTATCAAGATTTCCTATTGTTGATATTTTTGGAAATAAAGACGCATTTTTAATGCAAGCATCGCAGGTGATTTCTAAAGAAGCTTTAAATAATTTAATTAACGCCAAAAAGGACGGAGCTACTTTTGGTGCTTTATCAGATAGGGAACTTAATATTTTACAATCAGCAGCAACATCAATAGGTTCAAGAGCATTATATGATAAAAACGGTGTTCTTAAGGGATTTGATACTACTGAAAATGCCTTTAAATCAGAAGTTACTAATTTAATAAATGGTTATAAGCAATTAATTAGGGAAGCTAAAGACCCATTACAAGTAAGTTTTAATCAGGGTGGTAGCGGAACACCAACAGCTACACTAAGCAAGGTTACATCTTACAATGATGGACAAAAAGCAGGTCAATGTGGTCGTTTCGTCAATAAGATAACGGGATTGGGCTTAGGTGATAGTTATCAGTCTAAAATGTCTAAAATGAATCCGGCAATCAAATATCCCGCCCCTGGTATGGTATTTGTTATGCCATACAAGGATACCGGACACACAGGATTTATTCTAGGAGTTAAGGGAGATAAGGCGATTGTCAGGGATTCTAATTGGGGCTTAGATGAAAAAGTTAAAACACACGAGATACCAATCTCAAAAATAACAGGATTAACTTACGCATAAAAATAAAAAATATGACAAGACAAGAATTTGCACAAAGATTAAAGACTAAATACCCCCAGTGGTCTAAAATAGACGATGAAACTCTGGTTGATTCTATTTTAGAAAGGTATCCGATGTATCGTTCACAAATTGGAGTAGAAACGGTAGTTGAAGCTCCAAGCCCAGAGCCATTAAGCACCAGCAGATTATCTGATTTAGGGCAAGACATTAAACAAACTGGTAGCTCAATTTTAGGAAGACTAAAAGATACTTGGAATAATGTTACCGGAATACAGAAAAGACAACAAGCAGGAGAAACGGGGGTTGCTTCTGGATTTTTACAATCTATGGGTGCAGTATCTGGAGGTGCTTCTAATATTTTGGGTGATGTTGTTACTGGTCTTGTAAAAGCTGGGTTGAGCCCAGAACAAGAACAAAAGGTAAAGAGTTTTGCCGAAAATGTAGTAACAAAGGCTGTTCAACTTCCGCCAATAGAAAAAAGTTTTGAAGCATATCAACAGTTAAAACAAACCAATCCTGAGTTGGCAAGAAACTTAGAAGCAACCTTTAATATTGGAATGTTAGCGGCTGATGTTTTTGGAAGCAAGACTGCTACTAAGTTATTAGGAAGAGCGGCGGAAACTGGAACAAAATTAGCACAGAGAGGAGTTTCAACTGCGGTTGATGTTGGAAGTCAAACATTAAGAAATACTGAACCATTATTAAAGAAGGCAATAGGAACTCCAACAGCATTAAAGGCAGCAGGAGAAATTTTACAATCAACAACAGAAAAAGCAACTAAGCAGGGAATTAGGGGATTAGCCGAATTGAATACTGCCGGAATTAAAACATTTAAGGAACTTGGAGATGCGATAAAATCAAAAATAAACGATTTAGTGGTTGTTGTAGATGAAGATTTAGGAAAAGACACTACCAAAAGACTTTTAGATAATTGGATACTTAAAGAATCAAGCCAGTCTGGGGCAATCATTGAATCCAATCCTGTTAAGACAGCACTTAGTCAGCTTGAAGAATTATATGAAAAAATCGGCGATAATGTTCAATTAGCTAATGTTAGGGAGTTAGTAGCAAGGGCTAATAGCGAGGGATTAACTAAACTTGAGATAAATGACATTGCAAGGGTATATGGAACTGAATTTGGAACTAAGGCATTTAGTAAGACTGGTGAGGCACTCACAAGTGTAAATGCGAGAATGTATGAGAATGTTCGTCGTTCATTAAAAGAACTATCCCGAGAGGGGATAGTTGGTAAAATTGCTAAGCAGGCTGATGAGGCAATGAGTAATCTTTTTGAAACTCAGAGATTGATTGAAAAAAATATTAAGGAAGTTACAAGATTAAGAAATAAAATATCAGAAATGGGGTTATTACAGAAATTAGGACATTATTTGACAAAGGCAACTGATTTAGCTACCGGTGGCTTTGTTCGTGGGGTTATAGGGGGGCTGCTTCCTCGTGGGGTTGGTTATAAAACAATGAATGCCCTTGATTTAGAAAAAGTGTTGAAAAGGAATTTAGAAATATTACAGGAAGCAATAAATAGTAATTCTGATGTAGAGATAACTAATATTTTAAAGAGATTAAAATAAATTAAATTTCATATCTTGTAAGCCAAGCAAGATAACCGGCAATTATTAACCACACAAAGAGAATTGGTATTAACAATACTGGAAAAGAAATAATAAGAATTATTAGCAGGATTAAGAATAATATATAGAAAATAGTTATTGCCCTTTTTTTAAGAGATGGATTGATTAGTCTGATTAGAAAGCAATAAATCTGGCCGATTATTTTAATGGCCAGAAATAAGATTGCTGCGAAAACTAAAAAGATTATTCCATACATAAAAAAGTGTTTTAAAATTAATCCTTATTATCTCGTATGTATTGGATAATTAAAAATCCAAGTATTGCTCCGAGTAGGTATTCCATATACTTAACCAATACCACATCTAAATAATTATGTCAACAGAGAAAATAAAAAAAATGTTGGAAATTGATAACGATGTCAAGTCGTTTGTTTATGATTTAACCGAAAAGATAGACGCAGAAATTGGCGAAATTAAGCAAAAAACAGACAATCTCTCAGAAGAATTAAAAGTTAAAAAAGGCGAATTAAATGAAACTATTAGGGCTGTGGAAAACTCTATTTCCGAGGTTAAAACTATTAAGGGGGATAAAGGTGATAAGGGTGAAAAAGGAGACAGAGGAGAAAGAGGAAAGGACGGCAAAGACGGAAAAAATGGCATTGACGGAAAGGACGGAGCTGACGCAATTACACCAATTAAGGGCGTTGACTACTTTGACGGAAAGGACGGAGCTGACGGAAAAGATGGCTCACCCGATACTCCCGAACAGATTATTGAAAAGATAAACTCTCTTCCTGTTAAGAAAGAATTTCAAATAGACGCTAAGCATATTAAAAACCTTCCTTCATCGCAGGTTCAATACTTTGGCAGGGGAGGAGGGGGAGTGGAAACCTCGGAGGTTGTCAGTATTATCAATAGCACTCTTAAATTTTCCGATGACGAAACTCCGACCGGAGATGTTAATGGCGCAAATACCGATTTTGTTTTAGCTTATACTCCCAAGACTGGTTCACTTAAAGTGTATGTCAATGGTTCAAGAATGAGAATTACCGAAGATTATACTTTAGCCAGTCAAACAATTACTTTTATAACTCCGCCTCCCAGCGGTTCAATAATACTTTGTGATTATCGTTATGTCTAAAATCATTTTATCAATCTTGGTTTTCTTTGCTTCCGCTTTTGGTGCTTACACCATTGCGGACAATATTTCTGATAACACCTTATTCGGGGCAACTGTTTTATTTCCCTATCAAGGCGGAACGGGAACGGGAACAGCACCCTCAGAGGGTCAGATTTTAGTTGGACAATCTGACGGAAAATATACGCCAACATCAACTATCAACGGTGATTTATCTGTTAATGGTGGATTAACAATCATAGATACAGATGATTATTATTATGATTTAAGTCAACAGGGGGTGGAGTTTCTTACTTATAATAGTGGCTTTGATATGGGCGATAATATAATTTCATTTCAATCTCCACAAGTTAAGTTTTGGGATGATGCTGGAGATGCGTCCATTGAAATTTTAGGAAGTTTATATGTTTATAATGGTGATGTAATTGATTTAGATGTTTCTACAACTTCAGTATCAGGTGTTTTAGGTCTTAATGGCGATTATATTGATAATTGGTTAGACATAAATAACTATGGTTATTGGACTGATTCTGGCACGGCTCTTTATCCCGCTACGACTACTCGTTATCTCGGAATTGGAACTTCAACTCCCGACTCCGTAACAACTATTAAAAAGCCAGACGCTTTTGATTATGTCGCCACTTATTATCTGGGTGCTACTTCCACTAATACTACCGAAGCTAAAATCACGGCTGGAACGGCTTATATTGTTGGCGTTCACTCCTCAACTGAGTATATGTGGGTAGGTAAGAATACCACTTTTAGCGAGATTTATTTTGATATAGCAACTGCTGGTTCATCTGTCAGTTATGCTTGGCAGTATTCGCAAGGCTCTGGTGTCTGGGCTGACTTAACTGTTACTAATGGCACAACTAATTTCAGCGTTGACGGTTCAGTAACTTTCACTCCGCCTGTTGATTGGGCAACTGATACTGTTGATAGTTATACTGGCTATTTAGTTAGGGTTAGACCAACTTCCGACCCTGCCACTCACCCGACTGCTTATCTGACGGTGCCTAACACAACCAATGTTTTAAGCGTTTATGCCAATGCCGGTGATACGACGGCGGCGTTTAGAATAAACGAACAGGGAAATATCGGAATAGCCACTGCCCCCAGCAACTCATACAAACTATCTCTTTCCGGAGGAACTTATTTTTACGGAACACACACTCAAGTTGGTGCTATTAGCCAAGCTGGTTCTTCAATAGGAACTAATCGCACGACTGGTATTCAATCTTATGCCGCTACCGCCGCCACCGAAGCCGTCCCTGTTCAATACTCACCTGTCTTCTTACAACGAAGCAGAGCTTGGGAAACAGGCACGACTACTGATGTCGCTTATCTTCAATCCACTTCCACCGCCACCTATGAAACCGCCCCGTCTGATGTCGCTTTTAGCATTGACGGATTAAAGATGTTTGTTTTAGGAGATACTGGAGATGATATTACTTATTCTACTCTCGGAACGGCTTGGAATGTCTCTACTGCTTCGTATGTTTCGCAGTTTGCTGTTGATACGGGGACAAGCGAAGATAATCCTCAGGGCTTTTATTTCAAATCTGACGGCTTAAAGTTTTGGGTAGTCGGCTATGATACTGACGCTGTTTATCAATACTCAATGTCTTCGGCTTGGGATATGTCAACGGCGGCTTATGATAGCGTATCTTTTTCTGTTTCCGCACAAGAAGCTACCCCACTTGCTTTATATTTCAAGCCAGACGGAACTCAAATGTATGTAATGGGTTCAACTGGTGATGATGTCAATATCTATAATCTTTCTACTGCTTGGGATATTACTTCAGCCGTTTATTCAACAGTCTTTTCGGTAGCAGGTCAGGAATCCGGCCCAACTGCAATAGAGTTTAGTCAAGACGGCTATAAGATGTATGTTTACGGTTCAACTGGTGATGATGTTAATGTTTATCGTTTAGGGGTTGCTTGGGATGTAACGACCGCTGCTTATCGTATTAACTACGCTATCGCCGCCGAAACCTCACCTTCGGGAATTGCCTGGAGACCTAATGGACTTAAAATGTATACTGTCGGGACTACCTTAGATGCGGTTAGAGAATATGATGTCGTCGTTCCTTGGGAGCTAAATACTACTGCTGTTGACACCTATCTTAATTATTTCTCACAGGTCAAGCCTGTTTCAGCTAATCCGCTTACCGGACTAAGAGAAGATGGCGTATATTATGGTGCTTCCGAATACCGACCATTCTGGAATTGGCTGTCTGACGGCAAAGTGGGATTTGGGACAAGCACGCCTAACTATAAGTTATCAATCCAATCCGATAATGCTTTAGAAAACTTATTACAAGTAGGGACGACCACTAATACTAATATTTTAGTTGTTAGTTCTGGTGGTAAGGTAGGGATTAACACCTCAACGCCAACTTATAGTTTAGATGTCAGTGGAGATTTTAGGGCTGGTTCTACTACTTTAGCAACTACTACAATAAGCGGGTATGGCACAACAACGACATATCAATCGGGTGGTGCGATATTAACTGTTGGCAGTACTGATGTTGTGGCGAACATTGAATTATTTACTACTTCTGCTCTTACTGTGCCAATGATAAATAGTGTTGATTCAACTTTCGGCGAAACCTACACGATGATTAACAATGGTTTATATCTTCGTGATAATGACTCTTTCTTTACTGGCGGTGATGCTAATATTGGTTTTATGGACAATAATGGTGATGCTTTAATGACTATTACCGCAGTGGAAGATACCGATGTTATGAGTTTTCAGGCAGCTAATTCTTATGACTTTGATGATACGGTTTATTCTCCGACTCTCTGGGCAACTAATAATCTTGTATCTAATGGCGGTGCTTATCTTGGTTATGGAACAACTAATACTAATAGTTGTCTTATCTATACTGATTCGTCAAATCATACTTTATGTTGGAGTGGAGCAACAACTGATGACTTCGCATTATCAGACGGCTTAAGGGTGACGGGAAATATTACCTCAACCGGAAGTGTCATTGGCGGGATAAATTCTAAATTTGGTTCGGCTGATGAATATGTTTATTTTGACACCTACGATTATATCGGTGGTGATGCTTTAGTTTTACCAAGAATTAATTTTAAAAATAATAATGGTTTAGGACTTGATACTAATTTAGGAACCATAGAAAAAGGATTATTGGTTACCGATACCACCGCTGGAGCTCCATTAATTGCTATGGCAGGTTCTTCATTG
>Ga0209605_1001251_pt1 | contig 29154 bp, 16 predicted proteins | sample AD_UKC035_MetaG_FD_184408 | JGI IMG/M metagenome (GOLD analysis project Ga0209605, IMG submission 184408) | Active sludge microbial communities of municipal wastewater-treating anaerobic digesters from USA - AD_UKC035_MetaG (SPAdes) (version 2) | ecosystem: Engineered > Bioreactor > Anaerobic >...
TCCGGAAGAATCTATATCTTCAAGGGTAAACGCTGTAAGGAATTTTACTGCATCCGGATTTTTGTTAATCTGATCCAACGCAAGGCGCTGCTGTTCTTTAACAGATGGATAGTCCGGAACATCCACACATACGGTAACAAGAAAAAAGTTATCTTCTTTGGCGAGATCAGCCAGGGCTGTATGCGCTGCATTCAGATGCATGTGTGTATCAATCTTTCTTACTTGCGCGAAATCGTTGGGTGTATAATAGTTATGGGTACATGCACCGAGTGAGAATACAATCAAAAGGAATAAAGTAAATCGCATGCGTAAATTGTTTTTTTTAGCAAATGGCAGAAGCCATCTTAAAAATACTTTATCATCGCAGCGTTCCGCGATCTCGGAATCTGTGCAGAAAGGTTGGAATGCCGGAGTAAATCCGGCATGACATTCTTTCTTTAAGTGTATTTTTGAGATGGCTTCTAAATTTAACCAAAGGTTGTGAGCGGGCACTTTTTGAAAGCATTTTTTGATAAAAAATTATCGACACAAGTTATTTTTCTTGTGCCATACAATAATTCTCTTTACCATCGTATTGTATTTTTCACCTGCCTATGACTATTCAAAACGAATCGCGGCTGCTTTCTCTTGATTTTATGCGAGGCCTTATTATGGTGCTGCTGATGCTGGAAAGCACGCGCCTTTACGATCATCTTTTTGAATTGACAGAGGGCTCATTCCTGGGTGGCTTTTTTCTTCAGTTCTTTCATCATCCCTGGAACGGCTTGCGGTTTTGGGATTTGATTCAGCCGGGTTTTATGTTTATTGCAGGAACAGCAATGGCTTATTCCTTAACAAGACAACAAGCCCAGGGAAAAAGCTGGAACGATTCTTTTAAAAAGGCACTGAAAAGATCTGGCTGGTTATTCTTTTGGGGGGTACTTGATTATGCTGTTCGTCCCGGTGGACTTTCATTTGAGTTATGGGATGTGCTAACGCAGCTGTCGTTTACAATGCTGGTAGCCTTTTTGATTTTCAACTGGTCTTTTACTGCACAGATTTCAATTAGCATAGGGCTATTGGTGCTTACCGAAATACTTTATCGGTTTGCCAATGTACCGGGTTTCGATCAACCTTTTACCGATCAACATAACTTCGGAAATTATGTGGATTTGTTGTTGATGAACAAAATTAATGGTGGGGGTTGGGTAGCGATTAATTGCATTCCTACGGCTGCCCATACCATATGGGGCGCCTTGGCAGGAAAGCTTCTGTTATCGTCAAAAAAAGATATTGAAAAAGTAAAATGGTTAATCATTTTTGGTGTAGCAGGGTTGGTTGCCGGTTATACCATGAACGTTACAATAACACCTATCATCAAGCGTATTGCCACAAGCTCGTTCACGCTTGCGTCAGGCGGGTGGTGTTTACTTGCTTTGGGATTGCTGTATTGGTGGATTGATGTATTGAATCATAAGCGCTACTTATTCTTTTTTGTGGTGGTGGGTATGAATTCTATTTTCATTTATCTTTTTTTTGAAATTGTAGGCAACCGATGGTTCAATGAATACATTGGAGCAATCTCAAATGGCTTGATGGGTATGATGCATTTCCCGGTAGGGTTGATGGCTATTATTACCTCCCTGATCGTATTCGCTTTAGAGTGGTATCTGTGCTGGTTCCTCTACAAGAGAAATATCTTTTTTAAGTTATAGTCCGTCCGCACATAATTGCCTATTAATTCCTGGGGCATTGTTTTTATATCCGCCTTGCATAACGAAGCCATGTAATTGCAGGATAGTGATACAAACATTTATACCCACCTTGGGTGTCTATGAATTAAAGTGAAACCGAAAAGTATTCTGAATAGCAACCAAAGCGTTTAGGTAGTTGCTTGTTTAGTTTGGGCTCTGGAAACAGAGCCCTTTTTTCAAAATACTTCCGGCTGCGCATAATTCACAGAAACAAGTAACAACTCTCATTGAACCCTCTTTAAGAATGAATGTAAAGATTCTTTACGTGATCCTTTTTCTTGCACCGGTTTCCGGGCTGTGTCAGTCAACAATAGATAAGATAGGAATTGGTCTTGAACACATTGGTGGTTTCGGTATGGAATTTACCGATGCATCGAAAACAATGCGTCCCTTTGAAGGAACTTCACTGGATGAAAATGGATATCCACGTAGTGATTTTCGTACCGTAATTTTTGATGCGCGGCCCTGTTGTCCCTGGCTGGGTTCGATTGACGACCCCGATGCGTTTGTTCCAGCGCTTATGGCAGGAACTTACAAATTATCTTTTAACGGTCAGGCAACCATTACAAGTATTGGCGATCCTGTACAGATTCAGAATAAGAAATACGATGCAATAACAAATCTCACCACAGCGGATGTTGTAGTTCAAAAAGGTAACTGGTTGGTATATCTGGCCTTTGCAAATACGAAACGTACGGAAGCAAGCGCAACCAATACGGGTGTAACCTACCTCCGGTTGTTAAGGCCGGGTTATCACAACCGCCCTGGCAATTTATTCAGGCAGGAATTCATTAATGCGGTTTCACATTTTCCTGTAATCCGGTTTATGGATTTTGTCGATACGAATAATACGAATCCTGATTTTCCCGGTGTTACCGAATGGGCAGATCGTGTGTTGCCTTCGCATGCGATGTTGCGTGGCGCCCCGTGGGAATACGTGATTGAGCTTGCAAACATAACGCAAAAAGATGTCTGGATAAATATTCCGGTAGCAGCAACCGACAGTTATGTGCAAAGTCTTGCACACCTGTTGAAGGACAATCTTCACCAGGATGCGGTTATTTATTTTGAATACAGTAATGAAGTGTGGAACCCCGGATTCACCCAATACGATTACAATTTGGCTGCGGCAAAAGCAGAAATACAAATAGAAATAGATGGCGGGGCCGCTACCACCCTTAATAATGACGCAGGCCAGTGCGATCGCAACGATGAGACCCTCTGGGGAGGAAGGCGGTATGTTAAGCGAATGAAAGAGATCGGAGATATTTTTATTGAAACGTTCAGCCCCGGAAACAGAAGTTCATTTGAAACGAAAATTCGTCCGGTATTTTCATGGCAGATTGGTGGATGGATACCGTATTACAGTTGCGTACTTACCTGGTTTGAAAATGTTTATGGAGGCGGAAGTGTGAAAGAACACTTTTACGGGCTGGCAGGTGCGGCTTATGTAAATGCAGATGGAGCTGCTGCCAATGCCACACCGGCACAACTTCTTGCTACAATGATTTCAAACAGCGAAGCAGGGCGTGGAAAAAAAAGAGATACACCAACATCATGGACAACCGGTGAAGGAAAAATTGGCATGGCTGAGATTGCAGATATTTTTCAGATTAAACCGCTTCAATATGAAACAGGACCAGACAACGGTGGGGGAAGTGCTACCAACGTGCGCAACCGGATAAAAGCTAACCGTGCACCGGGAATGAAGGATCTGTTGCTTCATGACCTCGGAACAAATTGGTTCAATGATAATCTCATACACGGAGATCTGGCTATGTACTTTGTTTTATGCAGCAGCTATACGCGTTATGGAAGCTGGGGAGCCACCGAAGAGTTGGAGAACATGCATACCCCAAAGCTGAAAGCTATTTATGAACTTGCGGGTATTGTAGAAGATAATGAGGGGCCAACGTTTCCGGGAAATGTATCGGCAACCATGAGTGGAACTGATGCAATTCTTACCTGGACGGAAGCAACAGATAACGTAGCCGTTACGCATTACAGAATTTCGGATAATACCGGTGCGCTTGCAACCGTACTTGCATCAGAAGATTTAACCGTAACACTTCCCGACTATCCCGCTGCCAACCTGGGCAACTTGAAGGTTACAGCCGTTGATGCACAAAACAATGTATCGGGATTCAATAGTGTTACAACAGGTATTGAAGAAGATCAGGCCGACAATGTCCTTTCAGTTTTTCCAAACCCATTTTCAGATAGTGTTACTGTTATGTTTAATCGGGGCGGGCGCCTGGTGATTACCAACATGCTTGGCCAGGAGGTGTTCAGAAAATATGTGGGAAAATCAGCAGGGAGGATAGTACTGCCTTTGCAACACCTGCCGGATGGGGTGTTTTATGTTGAAATGATATATGATGGGGGCAGGTCTTCCGGGCGTAGGATCGTAAAACGTTGAAATTTTGATGCTTATCCATATAATTTTTTGAGTGATTTCACGACCGAAAAGCATGGCTACCATGTAATTGCAGGATAGCAAAGCGAGCATTTATACCCACTTTTAGGTATTGGGAAAAAGTATGGAACCAAATCAACCTTCTATGAAAAAGTATTTACTGTTAGGGTGCTGTCTGTTTTTGACAGCAACATTGTATGGCCAGCAGCGCGCTGTTACGGGTAAAGTAACAGATGGTTCTGATGGTTCATCCTTGCCGGGAGTATCTGTTCTGGTAAAGGGCACCACCCGCGGCACGGCAACGGATGCCACCGGTGGGTATTCAATTGAAGCCGCTTCTGGCGATGTATTAATTTTTTCTTTCATTGGATTTGAAACGCAGGAAGTCGAAGTAGGAGAGCGCACTACTATTAATGTGGCTTTATCCACATCCGTTCGGCAACTGGGTGAAATTGTTGTTATCGGTTATGGAGAGCGTGAAAAAAAGGACCTCACCGGAGCAATTTCCACCATGGATAGTGATGAGATTACTAAAACGGTGAATATGACACCCGAGTTGGCCATGCAGGGAAGAATGGCAGGTGTGTTTGTCGGAACGCCAAGTGGAAATCCGTTCGACAGGCCAAACATCCAAATCAGGGGTGTTGCAACATGGGGCTACTCGCAGCCACTTTATGTAATAGACGGTATTCCAATCATTGAAGGTGGAGCGGCCAGTTCCTGGGCAGGCCATCAGGATATTCGTTCTCCTGTTAATATTATGGCAACAATTAACCCTAATGATATTGAATCAATTTCTGTTTTAAAAGATGCATCGGCAGCTGCGATTTATGGAGTAAGGGCATCAAACGGTGTAATTCTTATTACGACAAAACGGGGAAAGAAAGGCGCACCAAAAATTGAATTCAATGCACAACGCGGTTTCCAGAACGTACCCAAACAATATGATGTGCTAAATACAGCAGATTATACTGCATTGTATCAGGAAGCCTATGCAAACAATCCGGACGAAGCTGCGAACCTTCCTGCTGAATTTAAACCCTCAGATCCTGCTTACCTCGGTAACAGCCAGACCTATGATTGGCAAAGTCCGTTGTTAAACAAAGGTGCGATAATAGAAGATTACAGTGTGCGGGTGTCTGGTGGTGGCGATAATACCAATTATTTTATTTCTGGTGGATATGGACGTACACAAGGTTCAATCATTGCAAATTACCTGGAGCGCCTCACACTGGCTTCCAATGTAACCAGCAAGATCGGTAAGTACATCGAAGCAGGCATGAACGTGCGCCTCGGTTACAACAATGCAGTAGATAACGCACCGGGCGATCTTACGTATGCAGCCGAGGCTCCTCCGTGGCAGCCTATTTATGATGCGAATGATGTATCGGGATATGCGCCATCGGTGGTGGCACAGTTTGTTGAAAACCCGGATTTCGATCTTGATTTAGTTAACCCGGGCCCCCGGTACAACTTTGATGGAGATCCTCAATTCTTGTGGGGACCTGCAACCCGTAGCAACATTTTTGCCAGTTTGAAATACGGTGATCGGAGGTTTAACCTATTCAGAACATTTGGAAATATTTATTTGCAAATAGAGCCTATCAAGGGATTGAAAATCAAAGGATCCATAAATGGCGACTATTACTTCAACCTTCGAAAGGATTGGGGTGAATACGCAGGATATCGCTTTTCCCAAACACCGGGCAATCCATATTCCGGGCACGATGGTACAGCTAAAGGATCCTATGGCGAAAGACAAAGCAGAAACCTCAACCTGATGTCTGACATTACGATTAACTATAATAAGTCTTTTGGTGACCACAGTATCGATGTGCTCCTGAGCGCGATGAGTCAGGAAACAACCTGGAAGTATACCGATGCCCGCACAGGACAAGTAGATTACACTGATCCGGACTTACGTTACGTGGGTAACAATCCTCCCTTTAACGGTACGTTTACAGGAAAAATACCACAGGCACTACAAGGTTACCTGGCTCGTGCAAGTTATAAGTACAAGGACAGGTACTATCTTGATGCTACCATACGGAGAGATGGTGCTTCAGCGTTTGCTCCTGATTTCCGGTGGGGAACCTTCCCGTCATTTGCGGCTGCCTGGCGCATCAGCGGTGAGGATTTCTTTGAGCCATTGAAAGGAAACATTATAGATGATTTGAAGATAAGAGGAGGCTGGGGCGAACTTGGAAACAAAGAAACAACACAAGGATTTGCTTATCTGTCAAGTGTGGAAGGTCAACCCGATTATGCACTAGGCTCTGGTAACGGTAACCCGTACGGTACGCAGCTAGGTGGAGTCAGGCTTCCTAATTTCCCGAACTTTGAATTGTCGTGGGAGCGTGTTCAAACAACAAATATTGGATTCGATGCAATCTTGTTTAAGAACCATGTCACCTTCACGGCCGAGTATTATAATCGGTACACAAAAGGAATCATTCAAAGCGTTTCCCTGCCACCAAACTCGGGTATCGAATCATCCACCGATTTGAATATTGGAAATGTTAAGAACAATGGGGTTGAGATTCAACTTGGTTACAATAATACGTTCGGAAAGATTGGATTCAATGTTTCAGGTAATATCACCACTGTTAAGAACCGCGTAGAAACCATGTTCCGTGGCACACCAATTGGCGGAAGCTATGGCAGAATTCAGGAAGGTTATCCCATCGGATACCTGTGGGGTTATAGAGTAGGGGGTGTGTTCCAATCGGCTGCTGAGATTGCAAGTTGGAAAGCAGTCAATGAGGATCGCATTGGAACGAACGATCAGCAACCAGGTGATATGTACTTTGCCGACCTGGGAAGTACACCTGAGCCTGGCCAGTTTAGCAATCCTACACCCGATAATATTATAAATAGCAACGACCGCACGTATTTAGGAAAAACAATTGCCGGATTCTATTATGGTCTTAACCTGGGAGGTACGTATCAGAATTTCGATTTGTCAATCTTCTTCCAGGGAGTTGGCGACATCCAGAAGTATAATGATGCGCGTGCAGGCGGAGAAGCCATGTCCAGCAACGGAGTAAATCAGTGGGCATCAACACTGGGAAGATGGACAACTGAAAATCCATCTCCTACAATGCCTCGCGCTGTGAGAAGCGACCCGAACGAAAACAACCGTTTTTCAAGCCGGTTTGTTGAGAACGCGAGTTTCATGAGGCTTAAAAACGTTCAGTTAGGGTATTCGTTGCCCTCAAGCCTGCTTGCAAAAACAAAGGCTGTTCAGCAACTAAGGGTATTCGTAAGCGGAACCAACCTGGCAACGTTCACAAGCTGGAAGGGTATCGATCCTGAAAATGACTTTGTTCCTCCATTGAGACAATTCTTGTTTGGAATTAATGCTACATTTTAATGAAGACGACTATGAACACAAAACGAATATTAACATTGCTGCTATTCAGCCTTCTTGCATTCAATTCATGCGATGAGTCGAAATTGGATATTCAACCGGGTGGTCCTACGGAAGACTCTTACTTCAGCTCAGAAATTGAATTTACCCGTGCGGTATATGGAATATACGCCAAACTCTCAGATTTTTATTGGTATAATGCCGATCAAAATGAATGCGTAATTCCTGTGGTTTATCTACCGGGCGATGACATCACAACAAGTGGTCAGGATGAATTCGAGATATTTTCAAACCTCAATCCTTCCAGTAGCCGCATCAGCTATTTTTATCGAGTGGCCTATCAACTCATTGCACGCGCTAACGTAGTCCTGCAAAAGATTGATGCCGTAGAGGATGGAATTTATGTCACTCCCGGTATGAAAGATTATCATCATGGCGAGGCGCTTTTTCTCAGGGCTTTTGGATATTACCAATTATGGAATGTCTTTGGCACTGCACCGCTGGTTACCGAAAGGGTGTTGTCCCTCGATCAAACAACACCTTCTAATTCTTCAGGAACACAATTGCTCGATCAGGCAATCATTGACCTGACTGAAGCGGCAACCCTGCTTCCTGCTACTTGGGATAACTCGAACCGCGGACGTGTAACGAAGAATTCTGCTAACGGAATGTTAGGCAAGTGCCTGGTTTTCCGGGCTACCGTTGCCGGAAATAATGCAGACTATCAGGCTGCTGTAACAGCGTTCAACAATATCACAGGTATAAGTTTAGTGCCGGCCTATGATGATAATTTTGCTGCTGATACAGAGAACAATGCAGAATCGTTATTTGAATATCAGGCCACACAGGCTTTTGCGTTTGATAACGTTTGGTTATCCAATGATTTTGATAACGCCATCGGATCGATGTCAGTATTTTGGGGCTATTACAGCGATGCGTGGAATCTTTTTGGTAAGGCAAAATTTACAGCCACTCAAAAACTTGTCGATCTGTTTGATCCGGCTGATCCACGCCTTGATCTTTCGCTCGATGCAAGCACAAAGGACTTTAAGAAATATGTAACACGAGATGTTCTTAACCAGCCTGGCGCTGCCTCTGTGAACAATCCACGCATTCTTCGCTATGCAGATGTGTTATTGTTAAAAGCAGAAGCGCTCAATGAATCGGGTGGTTCTACCACCGATGCAATCAATCTCATCAACCAGGTACGCGCGCGCGCCAGGGGGGCAGGAGCCTCGCCTGCGGATTTATCCACCGGGCAAACCGACCGTAACGTTATTCGCCAGTGGATTATGGATGAAAGGTTGATGGAACTGGCTGGAGAAGGGCAACGTTGGTTTGACTTAAGACGTTGGCATATGGGAGGAATGATTACACTGAACAACGCCTTCTTTAGTTCAGACCTGCCGGGCACCATAGGCTTTGTTCCCGACCGGCATATTAATTTTCCGATTCCAACATCGGAAACTGATGTGAACCCGAATATCGTTCAGAATAACGGTTATTAATTTTGGGTAATTGTTGTTTAAAAAGGCTCTGGAAACAGAGCCTTTTTTTATTTCAATCCAAGCCGTTCGACATTTGCAATGTCCAAGCTGTTCGACATTTGCAATGTCGAACGCCAGATAGGATAGTATCTGCGATGCGGTGGATGGAAGCTATCCAACATGAGTAACGAACCATACAGAATTGGAGGATATAGATTTGACCAAAGCGTTGTAATTTTGAGAAAGCGCAGAGTTCCCGAAACGGGTAACTCTGCGAGGAAAAAAGAAGAGCAATGATTGAAAGTAATAAAACACTTCACTATTTCTACAAATACATTCCTGTTGTATTTGTTTTAATGCTGGTACTTAGCTTGTTTAAGTTTGACGAAGTCAATGAATTCCAAATATATTTTGTTTCTTTTTTTTCTAGTATCATGATATTGCTTCAGATAGTTTTTATAAAAAAATTTGGACTAGCAAAATTAGACAGTAACTCTCTTAAAATTTTTGGAAAAAGTTTTTCATGGGCAGAAATCAAGACAGTAAAAAGATTCAATCATATTTACATTCTCAAAACCAAGCAATCATCCAAATATTATTTTTTTGTAATAGATACCTTTGGAGGAATAATACAGCAATTTGGTGATTCTCAAATGGAGCAATTAATTGAGCTAAAAAGAGAAAAAAATAATATTTGAAGTTTCTTTAGATATAGATTCTTCGCAGAGTTACTCGTTTATTTCCTAGCGGAGTCTCCCGTTTCGGGGACTCCGCGTCAGAATACATACAGATATTTTGTATCTTGTTTTTGTGAGTACAAAGCGACAAATCATAGAGTCATCTGGTATTTACTTCATTACCATTACTTGCTATGAATGGCTATCAAGCCGTTCGACATTTGCAATGTCGAACGCCAGATAGAATAGCATCTGCGATGCGTTCTGATTGAGGTTCATAACTTTAGTTGTTAAGATTTACTCTGTTCAATAAAGGGTTGGAGAGTCAAAGCCTTACGAAGGGGCGGATGCCCCCCTGGTGATCCCGCTGGGAATAGCACGAGTACAACAGAATAATACATCAGCAGCTTTCCATTTTTTTAACAGACACGGCAAAGTACGGGATAGCTTTAAGGTATTTTATTGCCTTCTTGGATGACTGTAAAACTTTATTTTCGATTATGAGATTAATTGCCAGGTTATCCGGTTTGTTCCTTTTTATCTTTTGTATGGATGTGTATGTAAAGGCACAGACAGCAGTGCCTCCGCAAGAGGACATCAAGGGAGGTTTCAAAAACCCACCGATTACAGCCAGACCCAAGGCGCTATGGCCCTGGGTTAATGGCAACTTCAGTTTGTCGCGTATTACCCACGAACTGGAAGAAGCGAAAACAAAAGGCATGGGTGGGTTTGATATTTGGGACGTTGGAACATCGGTTAATCCCGGAAACATAGTGCCGGCTGGTCCGCCTTTTCTTGGTGATGAATCGCTGGATGGAATTGCACATGCCATACGGGAAGCTGGCCGTTTGGGATTGGAACTTGGCCTGATTAGTTCCAGCAGTTGGAATGCCGGTGGTTCCTGGATCAAACCGGAATTTGGTGCGATGGGTTTATTCAAGCGCGATACAATCGTAAATGGCCCGATAGTTTTTAAGGGTCGGATACCGTTTCCGGAAATCCCCGATAACTATGGAAGCCGAAAAACCCTGGTTGCCCGCAATGCAGACGGGCTACCTGTTTTCTATAAAGAAGTGGCTTACGTAGCGCACCCGATTCGTAGCGACTCAAGTATTAAGAAAGAAGAGATTTTATTTCTGGAAAAAAATCCGGGTGATAAGGAAGACCTGACCCTCAACATACCAAAAGGGCGTTGGAGAATTGTGCGCTATGTGTGTGCACCAACAGGTCAGCCACTCATGGTTCCCAGCCCGAAATCGAATGGATTAATGTTAGATCATTTTAGTGCGGCAGCCCAGGAAGCCAATATGGCCTACATCATTGGAAGATTAAAATCGAAATTTGGTTCACTGAATCAAACAGCACTGAAGTATTTGTATGAGGATAGTTATGAAGTAAATACCGCAGTATGGACACCAGACCTGCCAACATTCTTTGAAAAGAAAACAGGCTATGACCTCCGGAAATACCTGCCTGCTTTGGATGGGTTTACCATTCAATCGGAAGATTTCACTTCACGATTCAGGTTTGACTTCGATAAAATGCTATCCGACCTTATCATAGAGAATCACTATGCAAAGGGCCGGGAAATTTGTGAACGCGAGGGAATTGGATTTTATGCAGAGGCTGGAGGTCCCGGTAAACCCATTCATAATGTACCGTTTGAAGATTTAAAAGCACTCGGAGCATTGACTGTTCCGCGGGGCGAATTCTGGAACAAACATCCTCAATTAGAAAAATTGCAGATTGTGAAAGGCATTGCCAGTGCCGCCCATATCTACAATCAAAAAGCGGTGGAGGCAGAGGCCTTCACCAGTGTATGGTTGTGGCAGGAAGGTCCTTGTGCGTTAAAGCCGCTGGCAGACCGGGCCATGTGCGAAGGGCTTAATCGTTTTGTGTATCACACGTTCCCGCATACCACCCCCGAGGCAGGTTCGCCCGGATGGATTTATAATTTTGGAACGTTGATAAATACCACCAATGGTTGGTGGCCTAAGTCAGAAGGATTTCACCACTACCTCGCCCGGTGTAGTTACATTCTGCAACAGGGAAATTTTAAAGGCGATGTAGCTTTTTACTACGGAGATGAAGCACCGAAGTTTGTTGCACCAAAACATATACCTGCTGCCTTAGGCAAGGGCTATGATTATGATGTTGTAAACACAGACGTAATTCTAAACAAGATGAAGGTGGAAAATGGCAAGATCGTTTTGCCACATGGCCAATCCTATGAAGTACTTGTGCTTCCTGACGATGACCGGATAAATCCGGAAGTGCTGAAAAAGATTGAACGAATGGTAAGCATGGGCGCAACCGTGGTGGGTAAGCGACCTACCCGGTCATATTCCTTGTCTGATTTTGGTAAGCAGGATAAAGATGTAAAAGATATTGCAGGAAAGTTGTGGAGCCGTTCCGGGTTGGAAAAGAAATATGGCAACGGTAAGATGGTATGGGGTAAATCTGTGCGAACCGTCTTGCTTGAAAAAGGAATTCAACCGGATGTACAGGTTAAGAGTAAAGTAAGTCATGACTCGCTGGATTTTATTCATCGCTACACGGAAAGCATGGATTTCTATTTTATCCGAAATGTTTCTGCAAAGGATTTTATTGGTACGGCTACGTTCCGCATCAGCCATCGCCAGCCAGAGTGGTGGAATCCTGTAAACGGAAACACTTCAAAAATTCAGGTATTTCAGGAAGAGAATGGAAGCACAACCATACCACTATATTTAAAAGGCAACGAATCGTTATTTGTTGTGTTTAGAAAAAATGAGGCTGATCGATCTCTATCGGCAATGGATAATCTATACAATACATCCTACGGAATCCGGAATCTTTCGGAAAGCGAGGCGATTACTATATCTACACCCTGGAATGTTCGATTTGAAAACAATGGAAATACACCAACCGAAATGAACATGCCGGAGTTGAAATCGTGGCACACGTCATCGCACGAAGCAATCCGGTATTTCTCAGGAGCTGCAGCATACAACAACCGGTTTACAATAACGAAGGAACAACTGCAATCGGGTAATACCATTTTATTGGAGCTGAATGATGTGATTGAGGTTGCAGATGTTTTCCTGAATGGTGAGAAGCTGGGAAATCATTGGCACAAAAGCCAGGTGTTTGATATTACCAGAAATGTAAAGGAGGGTGACAATGTTTTAACGATAGAGGTGGTGAATAGTATCAACAACGCACTTATTGGTGATGCGAAGCGGCCCGAACAATTTCGGGTTTACAAAAGCAATATCACAAAACTTCCGAATGCGTGGAGCACACCCTTTGCTGATGCTTCTCTTCTTAAAGCCGGCCTGATCGGCCCGGTAGTAATCAAAATTGTAAAGGGAGTGAAGTAACCTTTGGTTTTTGACTGCTGCGTTGGATGAACTATTGAGTATTGTTTGCGTATGGAGTCAGCGTTCAAGGAAGCGGGAGAGGCTGCATCGAAAAGTAAGTCAGACTATCATTGTTATTTCCAATGATGTAGCCTTTTCCGGCAGCGGTGCGTAAAGGTCTTATGTAGCGGGCATCCTTTTCCACCAGAAATCCGCTGCGCGATGCTTCCAGATTTTTCCAACCCAATGCCCCATCGTTCAAAAGGATTGTGCCCAGGGATGCATCGTATGCGCCAAACATAGTTTCCTGCGAATAATTGTTACCAACAAGCAGCAAGTCCGGAAGATGGTCGCCATTAACATCTTCAACTAAAATGTCATTGATCGTTGAGATTTGAGCGATTTGCGGGAGATCCATTTTTTTGAATCTTTGTCCGGCTTCGTTAACCAAAACACAGGATGCAAGAGAAAAGGCTTCGTAAACTTTGGCATCTTCCAATTCCTCCGGCTTAAAGGCCTTATTGAAAGGGGTGGAGGCATACGTTTTAAACGATTGGAACCGGAGTTTCATTCCAGGTATCTGATCGATTAACACCAGGCGATTATGTACGATAAAGCGTTCTTTTTCCTGATTGTTGTAATACGTAACGATGGGGTCTATAAAACCGTTTTTGTCAAAGTCTTTGGCATACATCTGCACAGGATTTTCCAACGTGGGTTGGAAAAAAGAATTTTTGCCCGTGTTGCCAGCGATAATGTCCATAAATCCATCGCCATTCAGATCGGCCACTTTCAGACAGTTCCACCAACCATTGGTATTTTTTAATCCCATTTCGAGGGTAACTTCTTTAAACGTTGTACCATTGTTTTTAAAAACCCGGATCGGCATCCATTCTCCGGCAATCACCAAATCCATTTTTTTATCACCATCAATATCTACCCAACTGGCGGTAGTAACCATACCGGGCGCTTCAAGTTCGGGGTTCAGTTTTGCGGTTACATCAACGAATGTTCCGTTGTTGTTCTGAAGTATGTAACTTCTCGAAATAGCAGGATACTTCCCTGCCTGATACCTTTCGCCAACAAAAAGATCAAGGTCGCCATCGTTGTCGTAATCAGCGCGCTCCACGCATGAAGCGGGTATAGTTATTTCGGGCAATGTTGTAGAAGCTGTGAATTTTCCCTTGCCGTTATTCAGATAGAGCAGATGAACAGCAGCACTGTCTGAACTGGTAATACAACTTCCCCCCACGTACAAGTCCAGATCACCATCGTTGTCAACATCCAGGAAAGCGGCTGCACCATCTTCGCGTGTCGAATCGGTTGTAATAAACTCCGACATGAAGGTGCCGTTAGGTTGCTGAATAAATAATCTGGCTTTCAAACCTTTCTCGCCTCCAACAAAAAAATCATCGAGATTATCACCATTCACATCTCCTGCTGCCAGGCAAGGACCATAACGCGTTAAATCGTGCAACAAGGTTCGTGTGGTTTTCATATCGGAAGTACTTTTTTCCACGTGTGCATACGGAGAGGGCTGTCTCACAAAAGAAATCGGTTGCACAGGTTTTTCATGAATCCACCGGGGGGTTGCATCGTGGCGCGTGTAGGTAAGGGTAGTATTAGCCGGAACATTTTTGTAAGTCGCCATGCTGTCGCGCCAAATGATTTGAATAGAGTCAATTGTAGCAACTGAGCCTATACCAAAATGTACATCGTCCATAACCGATGACTGAAATCCCCGAAAGGGTGTTCGTTCAATGAATTGAATATTACCTCCAGCATATACCTGTATTTTTTCATTGAAGGTGTGATCATTTGTGTGGAGCCGGATATAGTTTGGTTTTTTTGTCTGTTGTTGAGATAGGTTCTCATAAACAATCACTTCCTGGTCAATGTTGTTGGTGATCAGTTCAAGATCTCCATCCATATCCAGGTCAGCATAAACCGCTCCATTTGAAAACGTTGGAATATTGATTCCCCACTCATCGGTTTTATCCTGAAATACAAGCGAACCGTTATTGTGAAAAATGTGGTTGGTAAGCTTGACATCCGCCAGGTTTTTGATTTGTTCATTGAATTTATTTCTCCGTGCTTCGGTAGTACCAAAGGGGCCTATCTCCTGTGAGCCATAGAAAATAAAATCCAGATCGGTAACATCTTTGCGATACCCATTGCTAATGAACAGGTCCTTCCATCCATCGTTGTCGAAATCGGCAAATAGCGGTGCCCAGCTCCAGTCTGTACTGCTTACGCCCGACATAAACGCTATTTCACTGAACAGAACACGGCCATCCGCAAACTTGCCTCGGTTCAGTTGCAAGGTATTGCGCATGTATTGGGGCTGGTATCCCAAGCCTTGCGACATGTGGAAGTGATCGTAATTTTGACCAGCCGTCATCATCTTCTGGCGTTTGTGCCCCGGAGGAAGCATATCTACAACAGCAATATCCGCCAGGCCGTCATTGTTGAAATCAGCAACATCAACGCCCATTCCGTTATGCGTCTGATGCTTCAGATATTCTGCTGCAGCATTTTTAAAGGTACCATCCTGTTGGTTAATCCAAATGAGATCATTCGACATAAAGTCATTCGACACGTACACATCCGGCCAATGATCGTTATTGAGATCGCATATAGTTACTCCTAATCCATACCCTTCAATCAGAATGCCCGCTTCTCTAGTAACATTTGTGAACGTATTGTTGCCATTGTTGCGATAAAGCCTGTCATTACTTGGCGCTTCTCCGTTAATCCTTTTAGCCCGCAGATTATTCCGGTTAAAAGATTCGAGTGCATTTGTTAAAAGATACAGATCCAGATCGCCATCCTGGTCGTAATCGAAAAACGCTCCCATCGTACCATAGCCATCATCGTCAATGCCATATTCTTTGGCCATCTCCTTAAAGACCGGAACACCATCCACTACACCTTGATTGATAAAGAGAAGGTCGCGCATATTTTCAGGAGAGGTCTTTCCGGCAACAGCCAGGAATATATCTGGCCGGTTATCCTGGTTGATGTCAACAACCGAGACACCTGTAACCCATCGATTGGTGGTGAGTCCTGCTTTTATTGTAACATTTTCAAACTGAAGGTTGCCTTTGTTCAGGTAAAGTTGAGATGATACCTGGTTGCCTCCAAAAAAAAGATCGGGAAGGCCATCGAGGTTAAAATCACCTACGCCCACACCACTGCCATTGTAGATATACTCGAAAGAGAAGGCCCCCAGTGTGTCTGATGTTACAATCGTGTTGCTAAAATCAATGCCCAATTCATTACCATGCCGGATCGCGAACAATTTTTCTTTATCGTTGGATAATTTGCACGATACAAGGACAGAACAAATGAGAATGAGTGAGGAGCCTATTTTCATATCTTTAAATTTAATCAGGACAAATTCGGGCACTATCTTGTACTATCCTGTATCCGTCAATCTGTAATTTCTGCAAAAAAACCTTGTTTCTGCATTGGAGTTTGCTGGTGAAGATAAATATTTTTCAGGGTGAATGGACAGGGCGCGGATGTTTGTAGCATGTGTCAAAAGCTGGGTGGGAAAGTTTAAGATTCAAGGGTAGTGTACTGGCTTTTTATTTATTTTTATTAATCCTTCCGCTGTAGCGGGAAGGATTGAACTTGGCAAAAGACAAATCGCCACATGAACCGTATATGAAATCAGGAAACAAAAAATAGTATGATTGTTTATAATGAAGAGAATGACTTGAGTCCGGAAGAATTCAGAGATGTCTTGATAAACTCAACCTTGGCCGAACGAAGACCGGTTGAGGATTTTGAGCGGATAAAACAGATGGTTAAGGTCGCAAACCTGATTGTTACTGCGCGGGAAAATAAAAAGATTGTTGGCGTTGCCCGGGCGCTTACCGATTTTGCCTTTTGCACCTACCTTTCCGATCTGGCTGTAGATAAGGACTATCAAAATCGTGGAATTGGAAAGGAACTGATCAGGCAAGTTAAACTAAGAACCCCGCAAGCTAAACTTATACTTTTATCAGCGCCCAAAGCAGTTAACTATTATCCCAACATAGGAATGCTGAGACATGAGCATTGTTATTATTTGGATGATATTGATGGATTGAAATAGAATAGATAAAAGGATTTAGCCATTCTAAGTCAATTCTATCGTTCTGGAAACGAAGAAATACCGGTAATAGGATCAGATAGAATTTCGTACAATAAGCTGGAATGGATTTTTTATAACCTCTTGCTTTTTTGTTTGAATCATCCGGGCGGTTGTCTCGCCCATTTTTGCAAAGTCTGTACTCAGTACCGTAATTCCACCGGCCAGAATTTCTTTGAATGGAGCGTCATTGTAAGCGATAATTCCGATATCAGATCCCAACCGCAAGTTTTTGCCATTCGCCTTTTTTATTATTTCCACAAGGTCAACTTCTTCAATAACAATGTAAAGTTCTCCTTTCCCAACACGATGATCACATGTTTTTTCAATAATCTGCCCCTCAATATTCTCGGCTTCACAAAAATTGATAAATCCATTCTTTATCCCGCTGCAGTAATAGTTATCGGTGGGAAACACCAGGAATAACTTTTTATATTTCCTTACTTTATCAAGGCCTGAACATAATGCCTGATGAATATCCAGTTCGAAATCCTCATAAACGCATCCACAGTCAACGTCAGCTTTTCCGAAAGCTTTGTTTAAAAGGGTGAGTTGATCTTTTGGAATTTTGTTGAGCAGTTCGGTTACGTTAATGGTTTCATCGCGCAAATGAGGCATAATAACAAAGTGATCATAACGCCCCAGATTATCCATAATTATTTTTCCCAAAGTGCGGCTATCACAATTGTGTACTTGCAGATCGGTGGAGTATTCGGGCCCGATGGTTTTTACGAAGGAATTATAGATAGCCTTTTTGTGGTCGCTTAGTTTGTTAAACACCAACAAAATCCTTTTTTCTTCATTGCGTTTTAAACTTGAAACATAAAATCCTTTTCCCCGCACTCCGGTAATCATTCCTCGTTTTTTCAAAACGCGGTAAGCTTTCTCTACGGTATCGCGGGAAAGATAGAATTCTTCGCTCGTCTCATTGATAGATGGAATTCGTTCACCGTATTTGATCATTCCGATCTCAATGTCCGAAGTAATCGTATCAACGATTTGTTTGTACTTGGGGATTTTTGAATCCTCATTGATTCGTAAAAAACAGTTAAGCATAAGCGTTGTTGTTTCAGTTTTTACAATGAGTTAACAAGTTGATTTATGGGCTATTGGGGTAATATCACATGCGTTCTTAATCATTTTTATAAAACTGTTGATGTGGTGATTGGAATAAGTCTGTGAAATCACCTTGCCATCTTCATTTATTTTACAATTACAATGTTGTTGCCTGTCGTGTGTTGAATACTCAACACGCCACCGGTTGCTAACTTTTCCCAATACCACCCTTCTGCAACACGATTTTTTTGTTCTGCTATTTTCTTCCCGTTTATGGTTACCGCTTTAGGTTTCGCTTGCATTTTTAGTTTTTCAGCAGATGTATTATCAAAAGTTTTATACGAAACCTGTGTAGCTGAATACTGAACGGATTGAATCACAGAACTGCTTCCCAATAAACGATCTCCATCGGTTACCCATTCGGGCACGGCATAAAGTCCTTCCAGGAAATGCCGTATGTAATCGCCATAGCCATCCGAAAACCAGGAACCGGCCCAGGTTGGACCAACCCGCACCACACCATTGGCATCTGTCATGTAGGTGGCTACATTGAAAAAGTCATAGGCTTCCTTCTTCCAATACGGGTCCTTTGTAAAATCATACCATAAAGCACAAACCGAAGCATAGCGTGCCGTGTGGCTTCCCATCGGTTCATAACACCATGTTTGTTCTTTAATAGCTTTAAGGCCATCGGTCCTGAATGCGGTTGATACAAAATTGAGAAGATAGGGTACTGTCTTTTTGATATTGGGATCCAGGTTTGGGTTTCTGATCAAATAGCGCGCAGTTTCCATCGGGCTCACCTGGTTGCGGTTTGCCAATCCATGGTCATTTGGTATGTCTTCAAAATATCCACTCCAGATTCCGGTTGCTATGGGTCCTGCTTTGGAGTATAGCCAGTCCCACGCAATTGTTCTGGCTTTGCTGTAAGCGGCCACTTTTTGTTCAGCCAGGTTCAGGCGTTTTTGTAAGCGTAATAATTCATCAAACAGCTTAATGGGTTCAATAACATTTGAACAATAATCAGAGATAACTACATCGGTTTGGGCATTTACCCGAAAGGGCCAGGGTGATTTGCCAATCGAAAACTCTTCGGTTGTAGATCCGCGCGGCACTACGTCTCGTACATTGGCTGCCAGGGCATCAGCACATTGAATGGCAGCCGCCAGGTACTTATCCTCCAGGGTTACTTCATAAAACCGGAGGTAGGCATATCCCAATTCTCCCACCTTATCGGGCTCAATGCCGTGCAACCCTTCGCCTCGCATATTATCTTTTGCCCACCTTACAGAACCGCGATACACAGTTTCCCCCGGATCAGCGCTTGCATACGGTACACTTGCCCAGGGCCAGGTGGCTGGTGTTGTGCCGTTTTCAATCTGGTAGTCTAACATCTTCCGAACGATAGATACGTAAGACATATCGCCAGAGTAAACCATATACCCGTTTACAAGGCTGTGCACCATGCCCGCATATATGCAGGCGGGGTTATTTAACCAATCAGTGGGTGCCTGGCCTTTTGCAAATTCTTCTTCCCCCACCATGTGCGGGCCGCTAAAGCAACAGGTTAGATAATACAAGGGCATTCCTGTTTTTGGATCAACTGGGGGAGTGTTTTTGATAAACTCAGAGGCAAGCTTAGCCACATGGGCATAGGCGGCACCTGGTATTTCGGGTTTGTACCACGCGGCTACCTCTCCCGTTTTGTCAAATACCTTCTTGTGCCCTGCAATGGAATCGCTCGAAAGTTTTGACTGGGCAAAGGCATTGCAGCAGATTAAAATAGCTACAACCGTTTTTATAAAATAGCGCTGCATTTTTAGTTTAACAATAAGTAGTTAGTAGAAAGAAGATCGGACCTGTACTAAACGTAAACAAATATATCAATTTTTGTTTACAATTTATGCGATTATTTGTAATTCAGGTAAATCTTGTATTCGAAAAACAGGTAGTTTCTGAATGGCGTGGATTAATTACCCACACAACCATTAAAATCGGTTGATTTGGAGCCACTTGTTAGAATGGTTCTAAAAAAGCAGGATGAAGGACTGCATTCCATAAATCCCCCATGCAAAAAATGGAATTGGTTCCGGAAACCAATAAAAGTCAGTTTTTTAATGCAGCAAACGGAAGCGCAGCAATAAGAAAAAATTAGTAGTGCTTACAGCATACAATTCACTTGCTATAAATCAAGTATTGCAGATTCACCGCGTGATATGTGTTTGATCAATGCATCTTCTGCTTTGCGGTAGTTTTTGGCTTTCAGCGCAGCTACAATTGCCCGGTGTTCTTTATCGGTAAGTTCGTAGTCATTCAGGGTTTCCTGTGTTTCAGTTAATTTTTGATGAAACAGTGGAATGTGACTTGCAAAATAGGCATTAAACAATTTTTTGTTTCCACTTAGCTTAATCAGCATTTCATGAAATTTCATGTCTGCTTCGCAGGCACCGTTAAAATACCCACGCTCGATCATGCTGGTAAAATCATCACAAATTTTTTCAAGGCTTTTGATGTTCTCGGTCGTAAGTTTTTTAAGAGACAACCGAATAGCACCCAACTCGAGGACTTCCCTTAGTTCTCTTATTTCCTGTACTTCATCTTTGGTAAGTCCTCTTACGTAGAAGCCTCCTTTTTCGCCCTGCATAACAAGGCTTTCACCCAGCAATCGGGTAAGCGCTTCGCGAATAGCCACCCTGCTTACACCAACATTCTTACTCCAGATATCCTCCTTCAATCTTAAGCCTGGCTTTAACTGGTTAACCAGAATTTTTTTCCTGATTTCGTTATATGCTTTAGCGGCTTGCGAATCTGCCTTCATGGTTCATTCCTATAAAATTTGACAATAAATATAACAAATTGGGTTTCCGATTCACGAACGTCCAATTATTGGTTCTATAAACTCAAGGTCTTTCTGGGTTTTAGGTTTGAGCATTTCGAAATCACATCCTTCATTGGCCTGCAACACATTCGTTTGAAATAATTTAAGATAGCCTCTGGTGTATTTGGATGGTACGGGTTTTAATAGGGCCCGTCTTTGTTGTATCTCTTCCTGTGAAATGCAGATATCCAGTTTCCGGTTTGGAATATCCAGGGAAATAAGATCATTGTTTCTCACTATGCACAACGGACCACCCACGCTTGCTTCCGGTGCTACATGCAAGATCACTGTGCCAAAACTGGTGCCGCTCATGCGGGCATCACTGATGCGTACCATATCGCGGATGCCCTTTTTTTGTAAACTAATGGGTATGGGTATCATGCCCCATTCCGGCATGCCAGGTAAACCAACCGGACCCACATTTCGCAAAATCAATACAGCATTTGGATCAAACTCCCGGGAAGGATCTTCTACAACTGCAAGCATCTCTTTATAGTCATCAAAAACTATGGCGGGCCCGGTATGCACAAATAATTCAGGAGACGCTGCAGAAGTCTTAATGATCGCCCCATCTGGTGCCAGCGATCCGTGCAAGACACAAAGCGATGGAGCTGCTTTTACCGGGTTACTGCATGATTTAATAACAGTTCTGTTAACCGGTTTTTTGTGGGAGAGTAATTTTTCAAGAGGCGAACCTGTATAGGTAATGCTTGAAAGGTGAAGATGTTCTTTAATCTCCTGCATCACAGCAGGAATACCTCCTGCCGCATCTAAGTCATCAATTAAAAATTCACCTCCGGGCTGCACATTGGCAATGCATGGAATTTTTTGTCCTGCCTCCTCGAAACTTTTGGGATAAACAGAAATATTTAAACGCCCCGCCATTGCGGTAAGATGTAAAACAGCATTTGTTGAACCCCCCAGGGCCATGCATACTTTAATAGCATTTTCAAAAGCTGCTTTGGTAAGAATGGTTTGTGGCGTAAGTTTTTCAATGACCATGCTAACTATGCGCCTGCCTGCCTCTTTACTCAGGGCATACCTTTCTTCACAGGCTACCGGCATCGTACTTAATCCCAGGGGCATTACACCCAGCGCTTCCAATACTCCATTCATGGTTGAAGCGGAACCCATCGTATTGCATGCACCAAATCCACAACTGAGGCTTTTAACAATTGCATCCCAATCATCCAATGAAATTTTTCCCAGTTTCAGCTCATCGGAATATTTCCATAAGTCGGTGCCGCTGCCCATGCGTTGACCTTTGAATGTTCCAACTTTTTTGGGCCCCGCATTTAATTGTATGAAGGGTAGGTTAGCGCTAATTGCGCCCATCGCAAGTCCGGGTACTGTTTTGTCGCAATTGCCCAATAGAATTACTCCATCAAGAGGGTAGGTGCGAAGGTTTTCCTCCACAACCATAGACAGCAGGTTTCTGTACAGCATGGCGGTGGGCTTCATTAAATCTTCCCCAAGCGAAAATGTCGGAAATTCAACAGGGATGCCTCCTGCTTCGCGGATGCCATCTTTAACATGAGCCGCAATTACATTCAGGCTCATGTTACAGCTATTCAGTTCAGACCATGTATTGGCTATTCCAATCACCGGTTGCCCTGTATAAGCATCCATATCAAATCCTGCTGAGCGCAATGCTGATTGATGCAGCGCCCGGACTTCAATGTTGTTGTGCAAGAACCATTTATGACTTCGCAACTCGGGGTTCATTCTATTCATAGTTTGATGAAGACCACCTACTCTTTTTGCAAGGCAGGTTGAGTTTGCCGGATAGTCTTCTTGTATTCGATAACCGTAATAAGCAATGTGCTAATCAAAACCATTACACCGCCAACAATTGAAATAACGGAGAGTCTTTCCTGTAAAAAAATGGCCGCAATGGGCAGGGCAAAAAAAGTAATTAAGAAGTTAGACAAGGCTACCTGAATAGCTTCTAATTTTTTTAACGCTACAAAAAAAAGAATCATCGAAAGAAAATTATGAAAGACGGTTAGGAGGGTAAGGCCTGTCCAGGTTTGGCGGCTGAATTCCGGAATGCGCGTAAGTATATCTCCCTCATAATAAACAACCAGCGGCAAAAGTATGGCAAGCAGAAAGATGTAGGTGTAAAAGAGCATTTCCATTTCAGTAAAGTCATTTGCAATTTTTTTGCAGATGGTATTATAGAACGCACTGCCTACCACACCGGAAAATATCAACAGGTTGCCCACCATAAAGGCCCAGCTGGTATTTAGGTTATGAATGTCTTTCAAAGAACAAAAAATAACACCGATGATAGCAATCGCAAAGCACAGCCAGCGCCCTGGCGTCATTTTTTCTCTTAAGAAAATTACGGCTAACAAGGCTGATACAATCGGTAAGGTAAGGCTAATGATACCTGCATTGCTGGCAGTAGATAATTGTGTGCCATAGGTCATGAGAATCTGTGCGGGAAACTGCCCGACAATTGCCAACAGTGCAAAAATCCTCAAGTGCTTCCAGGTTTTCTTTTTATTCTTTATGCCTTTTAAGACGAAAGGAGTCATAAAAAGGGAGGCAATCAGTACAGGAATAAACACCGTGCTTAAAGCGCCCACCTGATCCTGTACCAGTTTTATACATAAAAATTGCAACGACCACATGAAATTGCAGGCAAGTAGGGCAGACCATGAAACCAGTTTTTTATACATTGTTTTATGACAGGTAGTTACTGCCGCAGCAATTTTCAATATTTTAATCCAATAAATTAAGTAATCATCAAAGATATGGTTAATATTTTTGTAGTCAAAAATTTGCTAATTTTGTAAACAAGTTTTACCTTACTTTACCTACATCACCTATGAAAGAATCCGCACGTTTTCGGTTTAAGGGCAAACATGTATTTATTACAGGGGGTGCCCGGGGCATTGGAAGGGAGATTGCCAAACAGTTTGCAGAAGAAGGGGCAAACCTTTCCATAGTGGATGTGAATAAGGAAAACCTGGAGATAACAGCGGCCCTGTTGAAAGAAAAAACGACCGGGGCGCATACTATGTACGAGGCCGATATTACCAACCGCCATCAAATTAAAGAAGTGGTGGACGCAGCTGAAAAGACAGCCCCCATCGACATCCTGATAAACAATGCGGGCATCGCATTTGAAACGCCTTTTTTGGAAATAAGCCCTGCCGAATGGGAGCAAGTGCTGAACGTGAATCTCACCGGCTTCTTTCATGTGTCGCAAATCGTGTGCAGCTACATGGTAACACGAAAAAGCGGGGTGGTTATTAATATGTCGAGCAAAAATGGGCTGGACGGAGAGGCCGGTTACGCGCACTACAATGCTACAAAAGCCGGAATAATTATGCTTACCAAAACAATGGCATTGGAGTTTGCGCATGTGGGCATACGGGTAAATGCCGTTTGCCCCGGCTACATCGAAACACCCATGTCGAAAGAGATAGACAGTCCTGAATTTACAAGAGGCTTTGTTGATCGATATATTCCTATGAACCGGCCAGGTGCGGTTGAAGACATAGCACCCGTTTTTCTTTTCCTTGCTGACAGTAGCAGCAGCTTTATTACAGGCCAGGTTATTATCGTAGATGGCGGACAACTTGCAGGACAGAAACCCGGGAAAAATTTTATATAAACATGACCGAACAATGAACAATGATCAGGCAGTAACAAGTTTTGATACAATTAATAAAGAGGCAGCTCACTATATAGCAGGGGGTGTAGTTTCTTTAAACAGGAAGGTTTCTCCACCCATTGTATTTAAAAAAGCAAAAGGTTGTAAACTTTTCGACATTAATAATAAGGAATACATTGATTATCACGCAGCGTTTGCGCCCTATATCCTGGGGCATAATAATGATCAGGTAAATGATGCTGTACTTTATACAATTAAAGAAAACCATTCTCTTTACGGTACCGGTACCAATTTGCTGGAGATTCAACTCGCAAAAGAGTTGTGCAGCATCATTCCTTCTTTCGACCTGGTGCAATTGACCAACTCAGGCAGTGAGGCTACTGCGCATGCCATCAGGCTCAGCAGGGCATACACCGGAAGGGAAGATATAGTTCTCATGATGGGCGGCTACAACGGCTGGCACAACGATGTAGCCCGTGCGGTAATGCCTTCGCTTGATGTTATTGGCAAAAGGATAGCGTTGGGTGAATATCCCTTTATCCCGTCATCGGCAGGCATACCGGGTTCTGTAAAGAGTAAAATTCATTGCATCAATTTTAACGACATCGGCTCGCTGGAATATGTGTTGAAAAAATACCCGGTTGCCTGTGTACTAACCGAGCCTGTATTGCAAAATATTGGTGTAGTACTTCCTCACAAAGGATATTTACAGGCCATGCTTACGCTCTGTGAACAGTATGGTGCGGTGTGTGTATTTGATGAAGTAAAAACCGGCTTCAGAACTTCTTTGTCGGGATACCAGGGTACCTGTGGTGTGGTGCCGCATTTGTCTGTGTTTGGAAAAGCAATTGCCAACGGCTACCCTGTGGGCGTGATAGGAGGAAAAAAAGAAATTATGTCATTGTTTGATGATCCGGATACAAGCCGCAGGGTGTTGATTGCAGGAACCTACAATGCGCATCCGCTGAATACGGCAGCAGCGCTTGCTACCATAGGCATTTTAAAAACTCAGTCGGTGTATGAGCACCTTGATTCGGTAAGCAAAATCTTGTATGCTGGGTGGAAGCAAATCTTTGCTGAAAAAGGTATGCCGGCTACAGTTACTCATAATGGTTCCGCCTCGGCAGTATATTTCTGTGAAAACCCGCCCGCAGATCTGCATGATATTTTAGAGAATCATGATTTTAATCTTGACTTGAAATATCGCAGGCTGCTCATAGAAAATGGTATTTATCAAATACCACTCCCCTGCAAGCAAAATTCAATAAGCTTCGCACACACTTTTGATGATATTATGAAAACGTTGGAAGTAACACGGAAGGTGGTAAAGCAATTGTGAAATTTTTAAATAACATCTGGTAAATAAGAAAACACAGAAAAATGCACTTCGATTTTTATAAAGATTTTTCAGCCAGTCAAAAGATTTTTTTTTACCCGGCATGGTTGGTCGCCCTGGTATTATTTGTTTCATGCGGCAATACCGAAAAGGACAGCGTGTATAAAGGATTAGACCCATCCCTGGTACGGGCAAAGACTGATCGTTTATTACCGGATACAGTATATCTTAGTCAAGATTCCACCTTGCTTTTTCCTCCGATACGGGTTGATGAAAATGGGAACCTGCTGCCGTGGCCTTCTGCCGACCTGGGCACTTCTTACGATCAGGTAATCAATGCCGTGTGGACCTTCTGGGATAATATGGAAATGGATACGGGCAATGTAAAGTATTACCTGTTGCATCAGGTGTGGAAAGAGCATCATGATTCCAGGGGATTAGGTGGGGATCAACTGATGATGGCGCTTTCCTCGTGGGATCTGTTGTATAACTACACGGGTAACAAACGGGTTTTGGATAACATGCGTTACATGGCAGACTATTACCTGGAGCATGGTATGTCAGCTCCGGATGCTGCATGGGCTAACCTTCCGTTTCCTTACAATACAGATATTCATTCCGGCATTTATGATGGGGATATGATTATGGGAAAGGGATACCTTCAACCTGATAAGGCCGGTTCATTCGGGTTTGAACTGCTGCATTTGTATAAAAAAACAAATGATGCCCGGTATCTGGAAGCTGCTGTAAAAATTGCCAACACACTCGCTGCAAAAGTTCAGCCTGGTGATGAAAATAATTCGCCCTGGCCATTTAAGGTAAATGCCACTACCGGAGAAGTAGGAAAACTGTTTAACAGCGTAGAAATTAATGTGGAGTACGCGAAAAATGGATTACCAGAAATTCTTTCATCAAGCTACACGACCAACTGGACAGGTGCGTTGCGGTTGTTCATGGAATTAAAACAACTGGGAAAAGGGGATTCAACGTCTTACGATAAAGCTTACCAAACGGTGTTGGAATGGCTGAAAACATATCCCGTTAAGAACAACAAATGGGGACCGTTTTTTGAAGACGTAGATGGCTGGTCGGATACACAGATCAACGCAGTAACCTATGCGTTGTTTTTGATGGACTATGAAGAGGCTGATCCTGATTGGAAAAATACGGTGCGCGCTATTTTCGAATGGGTACACCAATCCTTAGACAATACCGAATACATTAAATACGGAGTTACAACCATTAATGAACAAACGGCATACCGTGTACCGGGCAACAGTCATTCGTCCCGACAAGCGGCCGCTGAATTACGATATTGGGAAAAGACAGGAGATACTACAGGCATCCGCAACGCAATACGGCAGTTGAGTTGGGCTACCTACATGGTAGATAAAGATGGAAAAAATTGTTACGTGAGAGACGATAACTGGTTAACGGACGGGTATGGTGACTATGTGCGCCATTACCTAAGGGCGATGGCTTCAGCCCCTCAACTGGCACCGTCAAATGCAAATCATCTATTGCGCTCATCTTCTATTGTTTCTGAAATCAGCTATGAAGCAAATCGGATCAACTATTTAACCTTTGATGAAAATTCAATTGAAAAGTTTCGGTTAACAAAAAAGCCGGTAAATATTACCGTTGGGGGAGAACCGTTGCAACAAACCACTGACCAGGCAGCAACCGGCTGGATATGGGAAAGAATCGAAAATAGCAGTGGTGGTGTTTTACAAATTAATAAAGCCACCGGACAGCAGGTTGAAATTGTTCTTTGAGGTATATTTAGCATTATTAGGATGCTAAATCGGTTGTTGTTTTTCGAAAAAAAGCCTGATATCAACTATGAAACGACAGTTAATAACCTCTGCGGTATTTGTATTTTTTGTTTCCTCCCTTTATTCGCAACAAGCCAACTACACCACGGCCAACGCACATTCGCATAATGACTATGTGCACAAAACTCCTTTTTGGAATGCATGGCAAAATAGTTTTGGTTCTATTGAAGCCGATATCATTTTGGATAACGGAGATCTGCTGGTAGCACATGACCCGATACTACCCGGGCAGCAACGAAGAACCCTCGATTCAATGTATCTATTGCCCCTGCAGCAGTGTATTAAAAATAACGCGGGCAAGGTGTATGCAGATCCTTCGCGGTCGCTGCAATTGATGATTGATATTAAAACAGAAGCGACCGCTACCTTGAACAAACTCATTGAAAAGCTTAAAAAAGATTATCCGTTACTTATCTCAACAGCCACACTGAAAATCGCTATTTCCGGCAACCGCCCCGATCCATCTACCTATTCTTCTTTTCCGTCATGGTTGTATTTTGATGGTGAATTTCAAAAGAGTTACAGCAAAGAAGCGCTTGAAAAAATCGAAATGTTCAGCGATAATTTTAAAAACTATTCTTCCTGGAAGGGTACAGGAGCTTTTCCGGAGCAGGATAAACAATTGCTGGTGGCGGCTATAAAAAAAGCCCATGCTATGAATAAAAAGGTGCGGTTCTGGAGTGCCCCGGATAACATGGTTGCCTGGAATACTTTTATGTCACTCGGAGTTGATTATCTGAATACAGACAAAACAGTTGAACTGACGGGATTCATAAAACAATGGCCCGACAGAGTATATGCATCGTCAGAAAAATATACCCTGTACCAACCCCAATGGAGGAATGACGGGAAGGATAAACCGGTAAAGAATGTGATTATTTTGATTGGCGATGGTACAGGCCTCGCACAATGGTATGCAGGATACACAGCAAATGGAGGAGCGCTGAATGTTTTCAACATGAGGAGCATTGGATTGTCGAAGACCAGTTCGTACAACCGGTATATTACCGACTCAGCCCCAGGCGCTACTTCTATTTCGTCCGGTATAAAAACCAATAACAGTGCAATAGGTGTAGATCATACCGGTGCAAAACTCACGCTCCTGCCTGACCTCGTTGAAAAGCGGAAGATGAAAACCGCGATTATTACGAGTGGCGATTTTCGCGATGCTACGCCTGCATCTTTCTATGGGCACCGTCCGGAGCGGAGTGATTACAAAGGAATGATGGAGGATTTAGTGAATGCCCGTATGGATATAATAA